>Ga0247841_10001078_pt1 | contig 64778 bp, 54 predicted proteins | sample LaCruzMarch2015__2_FD_192410 | JGI IMG/M metagenome (GOLD analysis project Ga0247841, IMG submission 192410) | Freshwater microbial communities from meromictic Lake La Cruz, Castile-La Mancha, Spain - LaCruzMarch2015_18m | ecosystem: Environmental > Aquatic > Freshwater > Lake | place: Spain...
TATAGTTGCGATGAGTGTGGTTTAGTGATAGATAGAGATGCTACAGGATCAAGAAATATTTTTATCAAGAATAGTAGGTTACGCTGTCCTCAAGTTTAGATTTTTCTAGATTTAAAAAAGCGGCATTTGGTCAAATATATCTTGTTGATACACCAACAGGACAAATTTGTGTAAAACGTGTTCCTGAGTTGTTAGAACACGTGAACCGAGAATTGGAAATATGCATGATACTCTCACCAGAAAATCATCCTAACATAGTTAAATTCCTTGACTATTGGATTGAGAACACAACACCTAGCATTCTTTATCTAGTAATGGAGTTTGTACCCGAAACTCTTCGTAGTGTTTTATCTAATCTTGCGGATGAAAAAATGCGAATGAAAATTGATAGAATGATTACTCTGATGCGGCAATTGTCTCACGCATTAAACTACCTTGAAAAAATCGGTTTAATGCATCGAGATATAAAACCAGAAAACATTTTGCTGAATCTGTCAACAAATAAACTTGTATTAGCTGATTTTGGAAGTGCCAAGTTTATAAATAAAGGTAAGGCAAATGCAACGTACGTGTGCACAAGATTTTACAGAGCACCCTGTCTCATACTTAATCGTGATATCTGGTCTTTTGGATGTGTGTTGGCCGAGTTTGCATATGGATGTCCACTTTTTACAGGAGACACATCTATTGATGTTATGTCAAAAATTATCAAGATTCGTGGAATGATAACTCTAGATGATATAGCACACATGCCAACACAATACCCACAAAATATCGACTTAGATGGAGTTGGTTTAAAATGTATCGCCAAACCTTGGTGTAAGGTATTTACAATAAAAATTAAAGAAAAACGGATAAACACTTCGTACGGTGAGTTTTACGAAAAGATTCTAGATGCTTGTTTACAATGGAATCCTTTGAAACGAATTTTGGCGATCAATCTTGATAATGATATTATTTGGAAAAAAATTACAAATTTTTAAATTTACATATATAAATTATGTTTCTTTCTGGTTTACAAGAAAATACAAAAGATAATGTTGATTTGACAGAGTTGCTGAAACGGTCTTTATTAAAGAAATCTGTTTCGGGTGAAAATTTGAGTACATTGGAATGTTCTTCATTTTCTGGAATTTTATCAAGCGACACTGAATGTGAATTAAAAGATAAATTGTCAATGTTTGTAGATCAAAAATCTACATTTTATCCTAATCATAACACAACGCCAAATTAAGTAAAACATTTTTTCAATATGAATAGAACAATGTCATTAGGTAGGTATCTTTTAAGGATTTTTTTAGATTCATTGTACATCAATCCTCTAGTGCCAATTTTCCAGAATTTATCTCTCAAATACATTTTGAACAGAGGACATGAATCAACATTACATTTATGTGGTTTGTCGGCTCTATCAATCCATGATGTGATAAAATAGTCTTGGTTTAGATAATTATAATCTAATCTTGAAACAGAATCAACGATACATTTTTTTAATGCTTTACCATGAGTAATAGTTGTTTTATTATTTATAATAATTTTAGACATACAAAAATACATTTTATTTATAATATTATGTTTATAAATTATTAAGTTTAAAGAAGAGTTTTTATAAGCTCAAAATGAGTAACTTTGATATTAATGAAGAAATTGATAAGACAGTTGACAAGCTTGCACTTCAACTAAAAACACGTATAAAATCTATGATTCTTCGTAGTGAAAAGCAGGTTTTGAGGCAATATATTGCTTCTCAAAAAGATACAACTAAGACATCTGCTAAGAGTTCAAAGAGTAATAACGGTGTGGGAAAAGTAACTATAAAAACTGAACCTGTAAAACGTGTACATAAAAGAGAAGAACAATATGCTTCTAGTGATAGTAGTGATTCAGATTAAATTTATTTTTAAAATAAAAATGAAATGATCTTTAATCTAAAAAGATCATTCTAAACTACAAATGAGTGCGTCTTCTAAAAAAATTGTACTTAAAAAACTCAATTCTCACAATACTATTTGGCATCCTGAATCAACTCTTGTTTTCAAGTCACAAAAGGATAGGCTTGTGATTGGTAGGTATGTTGATGATCAAATAATTCCTCTTGACGATGTTGCGTTAAATTTGTGTGAAACATGGAATTTTAAACCTGATGAAACTTTAATTGATGATGAATATAATGAAAAAGTAGCTCCTGAGGAAGTGACAGATGAAGAGCCTACAGATGAAGAGCCTACAGAAAAAGAAGATACAAATGAGAATACTAAAGAAGTTCCTACTCAAGAGGTTCCTACTAAAGAAGTTCCTACAAAAGAAGTTCCTACTCAAGAGGTTCCTACTCAAGAGAAAAATACTGAATGTGAGGATAATGTAAAAAAGTCTAATTTTGTAAAAAGTATTACAGATGTATTTACTTTTCAGATTTGCGAGGCTTTTGATATTTTGAATGAGGAGAAATCATCTTTAACAATTGAATTAAGTGATACAAAAGCAATTCTTTCTGATTTACAAAAAAAGTATGATGATATTAAGAAAAAGTTTGATACTATGAAGTCTATCTTCAATTAAAAAATTATTATTCATTTTATTACCAAATGGTAATAAATTAGTCATATATTATTTTTTTAAGCAAATGCATTAACTTGCACAGAGTTCATATAGTGTCCACTAGTAATGCTTTTTGTAGTGGACATATCAACACCACCAATTGTATTTGACCCAGAAGTATTATATATCAATTCGGCCATATCTCTGGCTGTATTATTGTCAACACCACCCATAACGTTCATGGCACCTGTTTGAAGATCAAGATGCGGTTGAACAGAAGGACGAAACCATTCACTTCTACAAGGTGTAATAGCCAAATCTCCTCGAATTGGATCACCTTGTGAACGAAGGCGACTGTTTCGGTTAGCATAAATAAAACGATCATATACAATAGGTTGTACAGTTTCTCCAAGTGAGTTAACAGTTGACATATCTGCCACCGGAACCATATCAGAAACATTTGGATACTTATGCATTTGGTCAGCTATTTCTTTGTAATTACCATTAACATAATTTGCTTGCATAAGCGGTGCACCTGTGTGGTAAGAAGTAGAAGCACCTCCCTTTCCACATGTAGAAGTTGTATATCTATTGGTTTCAAAATTTTCACGCGCCATATTTCCAAAAGTCAAAGGTTCCAAAGGTGTACCTTGGTAATCTTCTTTAGGCATATTATAACGTATGTTAGCTCCAAAATTTACATTGGCAAAACGAGGTGGTGGAGTTGCCTGATAACTAGGGACCGAAAATATATCACCGTTAGCCCAAGCCTGCTTACTATCAGCTGACTGCCGATCAAGTTTGTATGATCCCGAAGGGTTCATACCAAATCCTTCATGACTAGTGATTTTTTTAGTGTTAAAATTACAAATTGCAAATACAGAAATAACAATTGCCAACATTGTAGCAATAAATTTACCGTCAAACATTTTATTTATACTGAAGAAAGAAAATAAAAACAAAAATCATAGATAAATATATTCTAATAAAAATTTAAATATACTTTTTAGAATTGTTTGTATAATTCCAGATATGATTTTGCATCATCGCAGTTTTCTCCTGTCAATAATGTTGCAATTTGCAATTTTGCATTATCTTCTTGGTAAATTTTATGAGATATAAATTGTAAAGTTGATCTGTTGGCGCTATTATTCTTCATATTTATACCACTTGTGCGGAGCAAAATGTTAAAATTATCTAAGTAGTGAATGCGATCTTTATCTTCTAGTTTATATACTCCTTCATTGAGAAGTATCATTTCAACAATTTCTTTATAATCAGATAGGTCGTCACAAACAATGCAACTATCAGAGTTAAGAAGATTAATAACTTTTGTTGGATCAAGAAATGTGTCTTCAGTGTATGGAGCACGAATGAGTTGTTTAAAATTTCCAGATACATTATACTGTACTATTTTTTCCTGAATAGTATTTATCTTTTGTTTGTAAAGATGTTCTAAAAAACTCATTGTTTCTTTATAATTTTTTTCGAAAGGTGCTATATTAATTTTTTCAGTTTTCAAAAAATGAGTCATAATATCAAAAACAGATGATAAATTATTTTCAAAACTTTGTATAACATAATAAACAAAGAAAAGGTTTTTAGGTTGTGGCAGAGTACATTGCTTCAAACGAATAAAAACATTATTATAAGTATTTACACGTTCATCTGTACTATTAGAGAACGCATATTCAAATATTTGTCTGCCATTACCTTTATCCATAGATGAATTATATTTTTTTATATTTCCTAGGTCAAATTTATAGTCCATCTTCATAATATATCTAATTAAATCGTAAGGAGTAAGGTTTTCTAGTTCGTATTTATCTTCATATATAAGAGCTGTATATTTTCTGGCATTTTTCAAAAAATTACGTGCTGAATATGAATTTTTAAATTTTTCTTCTCTGTACTTCGTACCAGAGATAAAGTTGAGTAAGTGCAAAAAATTTCCAAATTCACCAGTATCAACCTTTCTAGAATTTAGAATTTGATCACAAGACTTTATTAGTAGAGTTAAAATATCTTGAACAGTGCTAACATTGAACATATTAATGAAACCGTGGTGAATTTTTTTGTTAATAACGTGTGATTTGCCAAAATCAATTATTATTGGTATAATCTTTGTACGAATTTGTATAACACGATTGTGTGCAAGAATATAGTCAAATTTTTTTTCAGTATCTACTCTCTGTAAAACAATATTCCATGGACTCAAATCATAATGAACGAATCCGCACATATTTTGTGCAACCTGCAAAGCAAGACAAAGTTGCAAAACTATGAAAAGAAACTCTCCAAATGAGAATCTTTTGCTGTTGATGTAATCATTCAAAGTTTCACCTTTAATAAATTCTGTTACAACGTTATAAGTATGTTTGTTTTTATATAATCCAAAAATGTATGCAAAATTTGGTATAAATTTACTAAGTTGATTCAAGACACGAGTTCCTACAAAAGCTTCATGAATATGCTCTTTAATTTTTTGCGGATCAAAAGTAGTTTTGACAGCCATAGAAAAACCACCTAAAATAAAATGATTAACAACACCAAGCTTGTTAACAAATATTTGTTCTTTTCTAATAGCCATAGTCTCAAAGTTTTGTTCAACAATAATTTTTCTTGTAACCCATTCCATTCCTTGTAACATTCCATAAGATCGTCCATTAAAACTATATGGATCTCTAATGTCGCTTATTGTTGGTATAGTTCTTAAATCAATTGCTCTTTTTTCAGTTTCAGGAAAAGAATAATCAAGATTTTCATATTCTTTCCTAATAATAAAGTCTAGAGGTGATTGTACATTATAAAGATATACTCCCATTTCATTTTTAAGATCTACTAAAATCTTCTGAGTGTAATCCAAAACTCCATCTTTTTGCAAAAAAGTAAGAAAAAAATCACGTGCATTTTTGGCAATTTTTTCACATTTGTCATCATTTTCCCTGCACCATTTAATTTTTTCTATTAAATCCGTTAAATCTTCTTTAACGGGAACGTAATGAGTAAAAGGAACTAATAATTTGCTATACCAAATTTTCCATGGAGAATTAACTAATAAAACAACAGATCCCATACTTAATTCCAATGACAGACGAAATGCTGAAACGTGACCATCAACGTTGATAATATATTTATATTCGGATTGTTCTTTTGGTGACAAAAAAGCAAGCATTCTTTTAGAATGTCTGTCAATTACATATTTTCCATATTTATCAATTATATATGTACCATATTTGTTGTCTAATAAGTATTTTCCATTTTCAAGCCTGTAGTATGTTTTTTCTGTATCAATTATATAATTTTGTTTTGAGTCTCTTTTGTATATATCAATACCTATACTTTTTAAACTCTGAACATCAATAGTTGTCAAGTATTCTTCATTTTGTAATTTTCGAGGTCGAAGATTCCATTTAGTGATATATGCATCTAAATAAGGTACTCCTTTATCATCTGGAGGAGTTGATACCGATAGATATGCTAGTTTCAAGCGAGGATTTGTTTCTAATGTAACTCCACATCCTGTTGATGAACCTCTGAAGACGGCGGTTGGTTTTTTATCAGTCCACTTTACGTTAAAGTTTTCAGAATATTCTCTGTCTGTACGAGGAAAATATTTACCTGTATAGCTTTGAATTCTAGCCCAATCTTCCCATGTAGGTATCAAGACATCAGCGTATGATTCAGATTTTGACATGCTTAAAATAGGGAGGTATTTTTCATACGCATGAGAAATTAGAGGAAGGTCTGCAGTACCCCAAATATGATTGTAAGCTTCAGTGCCATTTCTGGTTAAAATAGGAAAGTCTCGTCGGTTAATGAAAAACTCAATATCAGGAACTTTGCGTTTTTCACAAAGTTCCTCTAACATATTTTTTACATTTTCAACATTTGAATCTCCTTCTGAAATAGGAAATTCATAACGTAAGAGACAGTTATTTCCATACCATTCATTTGTATTTTGATTTACGTAATGATCTTTAAAAGATCTACCCTCCATTTGAGAAATATGTCTAATAAAATCAATAATAGTACCTTTATCAACTTTTATTTTTTTGCTCCACTCGTTAACAAAATTTGCTTTTGAAAAAGGTAAAAATACTTTTAACTTATTTTCAGAAATCTTGACAAAAATACCTTTTTTAAACTTGTGAAAGATATATCTGAATGTGTTTATCACACAGTCCGCTTGTACTCTTGAATATTTAGGCCATTCATAGCAAGGTTGATCGACAAATAGGTTACCTGACATTGGAATGTTGGGAATGCAGACATTTCCATTGGTAGCGTCTCGATATTGTTGAAATTGCTCTTCATCCCCGGCGTGAAATATAGTCTGTGTAAATTTTGGGTAACGTGGATTACTTTTCAAAAATTCTGTTGTAGTCATTTTATATCACACTGTTATTTTATTATAAAATTTGTATTTAAAAATCAATTATCTTTTTTGTATATTTAAAATATACAAAAAAAAGTACTTATATATTATTAAGTATAATCTCTATAAACTCACTCATTAAAATATCTTCTACCTGATCAAGATCATTATCTTTTATTAAAGTCTTTATCCGATCATCAAGAGAATCAATAATCATCTTTCCTAAAAGCAGTCCATTTACGTCTACTATTATATCACCTTTGGAATCTTTATACTTTAAAAATTCAACTTTATGTTCTGAATCATAATAATCATCATCAATTATAAGTCTGTCGTTTAAAGGATAAGATAATGCATAATCCGCATACCCCTCCAGACCTCTTAAAATATGTTCTATAGTAAGAAACTTTGCATTTTCTAACAACCACTCTTTTGTGATTGATAAATTAGCTGGTTGATCAATAAGTTGTTTAGCACAATTTTTTCCTGTAAGCTGAGCAATTGTTCTGTTGAACAACCCAGGTCTTGTTTCTAACTCTCTAATAGAACTCTCATTCATAATGATCTCCTTAAAAGCTTCTGGTTTTTTTACACACTCTTCTGCTGCAAACTTTCCCGCTTTTCTTTTAAGAGGCAAACGCACTTTATCTATTAAATGAGAATTCTTATAATCAATAACATGTTCACCATTAAGATCAATGTGATGAAATGTACCACGTTCTGTATCAGTACAAACTATCTGAGATTTACCTTCTGAATCTGTCAGAATATGCTTATGAATTATTTGAGCTGCTCCTTTTTGACCTTCATAGAAATCATTCTTTGTATATTTTTCATCTATTATACTGTCAACACGAGCCTGAGATAAATCAAGAGGAGTAAGACTTGAAATCATCAGATTATTCTGAATATTTCTTGTGCTGTTTTTCTGATAAGTTGGTTGTCTAGCTATCTCATCAATTGTGGTTTGGGCACGTTCTGCGGTAGCCTTGTATATCGAACCAATCTCTTCAGCTTTCTCAATTTCTTTTTTCATCATTTCTTGATCTTTTTTCATCATTGTAATTTCTTGGTCTTTTTCAGCCGCTTTTAATCTATTAATTTCTTCTGTAAGAGATTCAAGTTTTTTCTTACATGTTGAATCATGTCTTTTAAAAGTTCCTTTTGAAAAATTCTTTTCACAAAATCTACAGGTAACTAAAGATGCTATAATTTCTTGTGAATTTTGAGATTCCTGTATTTTCAGACAATATTTTGCTTGTGTTTGATGATTATTAAGTATATATTTAGTTTTACACTCTTTACCACAAAAATTACAAGTTAATTCTTTAGTCTTTTCTTTAGTCTTTTCTTTTAAAATTAATTCTTCTTTAGCTTTTTCTTCTTGTATTTTAAGACAATATTTTGTTTTTTTCTGGTGCTGTTTTAGCATCTTAATATCTCCAAACATGTTATTACAGAATTGACATTGTTCCATCTTTATTCTGTTCATTCCTTTCTTTAAACTAAGAATGAAAATATTATTCTTTCTTAACATAAAACATCACTTTTTCCTGATAAAATTAAAATGCTAAAAAAATGCTAAAAAAATGCTAAAATATGATAAAAATTAAAAAAAATAGTCACTATTCTCTGATAAAAGTCACTTTTTGAAAAAATTGAAATTTGTGTGTGTGTAAGACTCGTTTTAAAATACCAAATCCTGAAAAAACGTATTTTTCGTCCGAACTTTTAAAAAAGGCGGAAGAGCAAAAAAAGGTTTTTGGTTTTTCCTTTTCTTTTCTAATATTTTTAAGAATTTATACAAAATTTCCTTTGGATTTGGATTTTTTTCTACTCCTTCTTCTCCGACTTTTTAGAATTAAGTATCTAAAGAAAATGTTAATGATGTCCTTTTAAATTTTAATCTAAGAAGACAATTTCAATTAAGTAAGATACTTTTATGACTAAACTTTTAACCAAACAAAAATTTGAAACAAGAAATAGAAGAACTTAAAACAGTTAACAATGAAATTTTACCTCTTTGAATCACACTAAAATCTCCATATTCGGTAATAATATGGAGATAAAATCAAAAGAATGTTAGATATATCTAGTTTACGTATTTTTTAACGCATTTTCAATAATTAGTATTCTTTTGGAAGTTTTTTGAATTTTAACTTTGTTTCAGCTATAATTTCTCCTTTCTGCACATCTTTGAGTTTAGAATAAGCTTCTTTTGGATCTGAAACACCCAAATCTTCAAACAATGAAATAATAACTGCTTCTTTTTCTTTGTTTTTCTTGGTTGCTCTACGTTCCTTCTGTTCAACTGTTATAGCCCGACCTTTATATTTCACACCATGCTGTCCTTTTTCAGCCAAATATTTGGATATATTAATTTCCAATTCTTTAAGACGTGCCCTAAGAAGAGTATTTCTCTTGTTATTAGCTTTAATTTCATATTGTATTTGTTCCAATTCATCAACATAACTTTTAATTGACATTTTATTATTAATACTGCAATTCTTAATCTTTAAATTTGTGACAGAATTTTTTTATACTTAGATAAAGATGACTGAATATAACTAAAGTACAATTAATTTACATTAAACCAGATTCGGAATTTCTGGAATTTGCTAGAAAAATATATTTTTAATATAAATCATAATATTAAAAATGTATTTTAAAAAACTTCTAGAAAATAAAAATATAAAACGTAAACCTCCTACATTCTTTGTATTAGCTTAGTTTAGAAAATGCAATATACTCATTTTTTATAAACTAGAAAAATTTATACCCAAAAATTTTCTAAATATAATACGGCAATGATGACTTAGAGTAATACTTCCATTTTTAATGCATTTTTCCAAACACATATGATTTATCCACCCTATACCATTTGCATCATTTTCAGGAATATGATTTTGAACAGAAACATCACATTCCTTCATTTCTAAGTAAAAATAGGTAGAGTTATTATAAATATTAACAGAGTTAATCAAATCATCTTTAGAAATTGTAAGCCCTGTCTCTTCTTTTACTTCTCTTATCGCACACTCTGTGTCACTTTCTCCATAATTTATTGTACCTTTTGGTGGTCCCCAGAGATTACCTCTAGATTGAATTAAAAGAATTTTATTTGAAAGAGGATCACAAATAAATACACCCGCTTTTTTTTTTCTTTGAAAAGTTTCTAAATTGTCTTTTTGAACTATATATTGGTTAATTTTAATGTTACAGCAACTGTCTGGACACATAAAAGACTCCATTCTTTTTAATTATTCTTTAATTCCTTAAATATCAACTTGCAAATGGTGAACGTTGAGACATTCTAAACGACCTATCCGATTTGCCCTTCCTATGATTTGATTTTCAGTTGTTTCTGTCATTTTATGATACAAAATAATATCAGTCGCTTCTTGTAGATTAATTCCAGCGCCATTACAATTTGAGTTCAAAAAAATCACTTGTGTTTCACCATGTTTAAAACTGTCAATGCTTTTTTCACGATTTTTTCTATTACCGACAACAACAACAAAAGTAATGGAACATTCTTTTAACCTTCTGCAAATAGGTTTAAATGTTTCGTTGTAAGATGAAAATATAATAAATTTTCCTTCTTTTTTAGAGTTTAAAATTTCAATAACTTTTTCTAAAGGAGTATTTTGTTTTTCTTTTGAAATAACTACATTTGATCTTTCTTCTTTCTCTGTTAGATATACTAAATCAGATGTATTTATATTAGCGCGACACAAAGGACAATTATCGTTTTGTTTTAACCAAGTAAGTAAGCATTTTCCACAAAAAAGGTTCTGACAATATGGTTCCATTATAGGGGCTTTTAGTTTTTCCGTACAAATAGAGCAGATATCTTTTACCATATTATCAAACCTTTCATGAATCTGATCAATTTGTTTTTTAATACGAATTTCTTCAATTGTTGAAATTTCCAATTTTTTATTGTCTTTTTTAATATCGCGGAAAATTGTGATATCTTCTTTTATCTTAGTAAGTTTTTCTATCAAGTCATTTTTTACCAACTCCACTATATTTCCTGTTTTCTTTCCACCAAGAGCCGCTATAGCTCCTTCAATATTATCAGCTGCTATCATAGTGTGGATATTATTGTTAACAATGCCTGACACTGCTTTAAGTACAGAGTGAAAACATTTGTGATAATAATGGTAAGTAGGTGGTGCGTTAAAAGATGCATGTACAAAATTTAAATCATTTTTTAATATCATACCATCAAATTGTTCCTCTATTTTACACCACTCGTCACCAATAATTTTTTTCATAAAACTTCCACGGCAATTTCTATGTTGCAAATTAATATCTTCAGGTGTTGCCGTAACTAACCAATAAAAACCGGCAATAATTTCTTTCATTCCAGATACTCTTACCTGACCTGGTTCATCAAAAATGAAACGTTTCCACGCATACTTAGCATAAGATATTGCTAAATTGTTAAACATAGACACTGATACTATAACAACATCATAGTTCTCAACAATTAAATTATCAATATCTTTTTTAGAATCAATTACTTTAAAACTCAAATTTGTATAAGCTAATTCTTTCGCCCATTGAGAAATGATAGAAGTAGGTACTAAAATCAAAGTAGTTGATATTTTATCAAAACGTTCAATCTTACGATTTAAGATTAATCCACCTGATTCTGTTGATACAACTTCTTTTACAAATGGAATATCCAAATCCCACTCCATTTTGTCTCTGACAATCAGACCTATCATTGATAGTGTCTTTCCATAACCAGTTATATCAGCATTAAATCCTAAACGAGTTTCTTTAACAGAATATTCATATTGAACATGTTTTTCTCTTTCTAATGTTTCCATTTGATATATACTCGCGAGCTGATGTTTGAAAAGAATTTTACTTAAATTCTCAGGTTGTGTCGCTAATGGTATATTATCAAATCCATTCATTTTTATTAATTGTAAGTCAATTAATAAACCATTTTATTTTTTACAAAACTATTGAAAAAGAAATGGTTTATAAAAAATTTTTTCTAAAGATATAGGTATTTTACCACCGTGTATAAAATAAATTTGGTCTAATGTATTGTAATAATATTTTTGTAATGATGATATTTGTTCTATAATATTATCTGCATTATCATGCCACTTATTATATTCAGATATGTTAAAGACAAACACTTGTCTTACAAAATCCTCCATAATAGTTAATACTAAATGAAGAAGGTCATAAATCGCTTTTGTTTTCATACGTCTTTTTTCACGATTCATTAACTTCAATTTACATGTAGATTCATCAATCTCATTTAGCAAATATTTTACACGAATATCTATATTATCTTTGACGTTGTCTATTAACCATTCAGGAAGAACAACTTCTCGCAAATGAGTGACATCTCGATGTAAGTTTCTTAATTTTTCTAAAATATACGGTATGGTCGTAGCTCTATTTATTATTTCCATAAACACCCATGCGATTGGTATTTCTCCACATGCAACAACATCTATATCCATAACTGTTCCAGATAAAGTTGACAGATACTCATAATAATGAGGATTGTGAATAATGCCTATCTCTATTTCTCCTGTGATCCAACTAAATGGAGTGTTGCATTGTGTGCAAAACATTTGATCACAACCACCTGACTTTAGGATAGGAGTCATACATTTTGGACAAGGTTTAGTCAAGCTACACACAAGAGCTGCGCTTTTTATATCATCTTTGTTGCACTTATGATCATTATCAATTTGTAAGTTACAGAATTTACAAACACTTTCATTACATGTTCCACATATGTAAGTATCAGATATAAATCCTCTACAATCATCACGAGGGCATTTGAAAATATAATGAAACTTTTTAGATACAAATTTTTTTTTATTACCATATGTAATAGTTTGTTCTTTTAAAACATTCATTGATTTGAATGCTGCATCTCGAATAGCTGATTTTTCTTGAAGAGCTTCATTAAGCACTTTGGTTCCAAATTTCTTATACATGCGAGTGATCTGTGCATTTGTAGGTAATTCTTTAATTTTATCAGAAAGTTTTTTTATTTTACACAAAATTGATACTTCTTCTTGTGTTTCTGGTAACATCATTTTTTCTTTCTCAAATGTATAGCTTCCAATGTGTTGAAAGAACCATTTCTTGTCGCTAATGTTTTTTAGAACAAATTCTCTAGAAAATATCTTACCACAATTTATACACAATGGTTCTCGAGGGCGTTCTTCAATGAATTTTCTAATACATGTATCACATGATTCAAATTTGCAATATGGACATGTAAAGGATAGAGATATTTCATTATCACAACAAATGCTGCAGATGTTCATCTTATTATTTAGTATAAAAGTATCATTTTCAAATCAATTTAGAAAAAAAATTACATCAATTTCTTTTTATATATCTACTTTTTATATACTATATGAAAAATTAAAAACGTAATAATCAAACTACACTAGTGTGGTAAATTAATTCAATAAAACATTTTGTATAATCTGTACAAACTTCAGTGATATTTATACGACTTTGTCTTTTACAACTACACAAATATGAGTAACTTTTCCAAGTATAGTTATATACTCGGATTACTAAAATATTGATACAAAAGACTTATAAAAATTCTTTGTTAATATAAAATGCCTAAATATAGTTTTGTGTTACTGATTATTTTAATTATGATTATTTCTTTTACATTATTAAGGATATTCTTTCCAAATCTACCTTTATGGATGTACGCAATAATTGCTTTTACACCTCCTTAAAGATAAAGGTTAAAAAATAAGTTAAATTTTTTTAACTTTTTTAAAGTGTAAAAATAATACTATTATTGTAACAAAAAATATTATGATTGCAATAATAAGTAAAATAGTCTTCCAATTAAATGTTGATGTTTTTTGATTAGTAAATTGTAAAGAAATATTATTACTGTTATCTGGTACATCCAATGGAACACCATATATATTTTGATAAAATGTCTCAGGTGATATTCCTCCATCATTGTGATAAACCTTATCAATCCATATTACATCTTCACTTGAAAGACGAAAATTTTGCTTAGTACCAGTGTTATTTAGTGTTAAATCTGCTGGAAAGAAATATAGCATTATAGATAAAGGATCAAAACTAGAACCATTGATAGAGCTTTTATCGTATTTGTTAATAATATTGTCTTTTGTTGTTTGTTCAGACCATCCCTGTGTTTCTTTAGCCCATTCAAGTACTTTATTTTCATTCCACATGATTGTTTGACCAGAAGGATTCTGATGTTCATGAATCATACCCAGTACGTGGCAAAATTCATGGATGGTTGTTGGAACATCAAACCACCCAAGATTCATAGTTGCTCCAGATGTTTGATCAAGATGATCTGTACCCACAAGAGACCAAGCTCCACCATTCGGATCAAAGCTAACTCTTACATTTGCGTTGGCTGGATTATCAACAAAAGAGATATCTAAATTTACCAAAGGTTTTATTCTTTCTGTTACAACTTTTTTGACAGCTTCTTGTATAGATAATTTATCTACTTCATTTTGCAAAGGGTCTAAATTATTAGAATTAGAAAGGTTATTTCTTTCTATGTTATCACCGTTGTCTAAAAATCCAATGGTTATCTTTGAACCTTTTGGCCATATTTTTTTTGTAAAAAAAGCGGCCTGTAGTTTTTGTGTATCTTTTCCGGAAGAATGAATTTCATTGAACTCTGTCTGATGATGTGATAAAAGTTTTTGAACACATATTTTTGATTCTGTAATATCTTTCTGCATTTATTTATTAAGCTAAAAATAAAAGTATCTGTAAATAAACAATGTCAGCAGGAGGTTTAAGCTATTCAGGACTTGTCAACCACGGTAGAATAACTCTACCGTCAGTTGATAGTTGGGGGACAAATATGAATATTTTACGTGATCCACCCAAATCTATTACAACAAGAAGAACTGAAAAGGTCGGTGAGACAAGTTCGATTACAGATATGATTGACGAAAGCGGTACAAGAGCGTGCGAGGCAATTCAAGTGTATGCCAGAGGAGTTAACCCATTTGTTAGTGTATCATATAATAATTACGGTAATAATGGAGGACAAAATTCGAGCGGGCTCAGTGATGGTGGAATGAAATCAGCCAAATTACCTTACACAATTATGAAAGACGGTGCATTTCGTCCACCAGTTCTTCTCCAAGAAGATTTACTTCCTCTCTCTCGTATGCCTAGAGGAAAAACATCAGCTTTTTCTAAAGCCGGATTTGCAGATTTTTCTCGTAAAATGAGGACGTGTGGAACAGGTGAAGAAACAAAGGAAGTCAAAACTGAGATATTAAAAGGATGTGTTAGACCAACAGCTGTATATCAAATAGAAACACCATTGAATAAACCATTTGAGGTTAAGTATGTTATTCAACCTTTTATTAAAAGATCAGTAGGTTCTGGTATTCGCACCATGGATATTACTCATAAACATGGAGGTAAACCAACAAAAGAAATTGATAATAATCCTTTGCACGCTAAAGCACAAGCTAATTTTACAGACGTTCGGCATGTAAACAATAACCAATTTTATCCTGAAAGATATTTGCAAGATACTCTTGGTCATTCTGTAGCTAGTAACATATCTTCTAATAAGTATTCTAATTTAGACAATAATGAACTTCACCCAGACAGATATTTGCAAGATCATCTCGAATATTCTGTTGCTAGTAATATATCTTCTAATAAGTATTCTAATTTAGACAATAATGAACTTCACCCAGACAGATATTTGCAAGATCATTTGGATTATTCTGTTGCTAGTAACATATCTTCTAATAAGTATTCTAATTTAGACAATAATGACCTTCACTCAGACAGATATTTGCAAGATCATTTGGATTATTCTGTTGCTAGTAACATATCTTCTAATAAATATTCTAATTTAGATAATAATGAACTTCACCCAGACAGATATTTGCAAGATCATCTCGAATATTCTGTTGCTAGTAATATATCTTCTAATAAGTATTCTAATTTAGACAATAATGAACTTCACCCAGACAGATATTTGCAAGATCATTTGGATTATTCTGTTGCTAGTAACATATCTTCTAATAAGTATTCTAATTTAGACAATAATGAACTTCATTCAGACAGATATTTGCAAGATCATCTTGGTCATTCTGTGTTAACAAATATTTCTTCAAACAAACATTACACATCATCTATTGAAGATATTTTAGATTTGTCAGATATGCCTGTACATGATGATATTCGTCATTCTAGTATTATAGCACCTGTTAGTGGAGTTGAACAAACAAGATATTTTCATGATGAAATTAATTTAAGTAGAAATTTACCGGAGTACAATGTTAAAACTAATATTGGTAATCAAAATGTACACAAAAGATTAGAATATGATAATCAAATTGAGCTTTCTCGTAACATTCCTATTACTAGTTTTGTAAGCAATCCAGCTTCTCGTGGTTTTACAGATCATTCATCAAGAGATGCTCGTTTAGCTGAAAAAATAAAGCCTGGTGGGTATTCAATTCCTGGACAAATTCCAATACAAGGCAGAATGCAGAATATTGTTGAAACAAGAGAGTCTGAAAAAGGCAGAGTGAGTCGTATAGTAATGGAAAGTATGCAAGGAAGATTTGACAAACCGGCACCTTTTCGGTAAAAATATCTTTTAAAGATAAATTATTCTATCGCCACACAATAAAATGAAGAGTTTACAAGAAAAATTCATTTTAGATAAATTGAATAAATACGACGGATGTGAAATACGTAACAAACATATAGATAATTTGAATAAAGTATCAACAAAAACTCTAAGTCGAATTTTAAATCAGAAATTTAGTAATGGTTCAGATATGAAAGCCATATTTTGCTTATTTGATACTCTATTTTTATCAGAATCAAAATCAAAGACGAGAGAAAAAGGATTATATAATTTATCATCAAATATACAGAAATGGGTAAAAAAAATGGAAAAACTACCTGTTAACAGCAAAGAAGGTTTTATATATATTGCTCATTTTTTTTCACCAGATATACAAGTTATAGTTAAAGTACCTCAAAAAACCAATGGAAACGAATCAAAGATAAGAGAATATTTTATAGGTATTAAATCACTAAACAGATTACGATCTTTGATACCTACATTTGTTTACACTCTAGGAGCTTTTTTATGTAATAAAACTCCAAATAAAAGTGATTTATGTAATGATGATTTATCAAAAAATACAGCATTTATATTATATGAAAAGATACCTGGTGATTCAATACATACTTTATTAAAAAATGACAAAATTACTTTTGACGAATGGTTAGTTATATTCTTTCAACTATTATTGGCATTAGAAGTAGCTCAAAGAGAAGTACGATTTACTCACTTTGATTTGCATACTGAAAATGTTATGGTGCGTAAAAATGAATCTTACAGTTATAATGTTCCGTTGGATATGAGTACATATAGTGTCGTAAATCCTCAATGTATTCCTGTTATCATCGATTTTGGTGCTGCATCATCTTATATTGATAAAAGATATGTTGGTTCTTTTGATTATATTTCGCATGGTATGTTGAATTTTATGATACCAGGTTATGACATGTACAAGTTTATGGTTTATTGCGCAAAAAAAACAGTAAATACCGAACTCAAAGATAAAATTGTCTCTTTATTTAGTTTTTATGGATGTGATGACCCATATAATATTAAAAATGACTCATCAGGTGTTGATAAAGCAGTTTTGGCATATTGTAAAGATTCAACTTTCTCTTTTGTTGCAAATTACACACCTATTATGCTCGCAAATTGGATCTGGAAAAATTATAACTCTATATTACAACCATATATTACTATAACAGATCGTATGCAATATCTACCAATTCAATACTCTAATATAATAAAAGAGTACGATGATATTTTTAATTATATTAAAGAAGGAACAGATAAAGCAGTAGAAATAATAGAAAATTCTATTAGATTAAATAAAAGTTATGTTATGAGTAAATATAATATTATGGTATTAGAGAAATACAACAAGGATCTGAATTCAGATAAATTAAGTTTAAAAATTGAACGGATGAATAAGTTTATATTAAGATATGAGACTCAGTTGGTTTCTAATGATATGGAGATGCTAAAAAAAGTTTTTGATATTAAAATACCAACGCAGGTTGAGCTTGACAATTGTTTTGAAAAGGTTCTTGCAATAAAAATACGAAATTCTAAACCTAAAGATAAACAACAAGCCTTTAATGATCTAGATATTTTGTTATTATATCAAGAAAAGTTAAAACCATATCTGCAGTTTTATTTTACTATTCTAGAATTAAATTTGACAGAAAAGTTCAGAATTTGGATTAATAAGTTTAAAGAGTCATATATATATAGATTTCATATTAAAAATGTTGTACAAAATGAAAGATGCATAAGATGGACTCAATCTCTAATGGCATCAATAATATTGTAAATTTATTATATTATAAGATAATAAATGACTTCCGAAGAATCAGATTTACTTTTTCAGCATATTCTCAATAAGGATACTTTTGAAAAATTCCAGACAGATTTTATTAAAAAACAGATGCTAAAATATAATGAATGTCAAATAAATAGTACACATTTAGATAAAATACAGGTAAAGGACATATCTATATCACGTCTAAGTATGATTTTGAAACAAAATTTTATTAACGGAACAGATATGAAAGCCGTTCTTTGTTTATTTGAAACTCTTTTTTTAGCAACTTCACAAGATAAAAAACAGGGTATTTATGCTTTAGGAACAAATATAAGACAGTATATTTCTAAGTTCAAATATTTTAATACTGATAGTTTTAACGGATATATATACATGGTAGATTTTTTTTCTCCAGATATTAACGTTGTGATTAAAGTAGCAAAAAAGGATTCAATAAGTATGTTACGTGAATATTTTATTGGTATTAAAGCTATAAATAATTTGAGATATTTGATACCAACATTTTCATATACCTTAGGAGCTTTTTTGTGCCCACCAACAGGTGATGTGATAAATCAAACTTCGATATTATGCGAATCTGGTGCCGGTTACACTTATTTCTACAAACGTAATCGTGTGTCTGTTAAGAAAGACAACCCTAAGATGAATGCAACAGAAGTAACAAAAGAGCTTGATCGCTTGTGGAAGGAGCTGAGCGACGAAGATAAAGAAAAGTGGAGCAACTCTGCGATTACACCTTTCGTATTATATGAAAAAATAAATGGTAAAGGTGTTGATGAACATATAGAGAAACTAAAAATGTCTTTTGACCAATGGTTGATCATATTTTTTCAACTATTATTAGCATTAGAAGTAGCTCAAAGAGAAGTGAGATTTACTCACTTTGATTTGCACTGCGGTAATGTTATGTTACGTAAAAATGATTCTTATAGCTATAATGTCTCTTTGGATATGAATACATATAGCATTGTAAAGCCTGAATTTATTCCTGTTATCATTGATTTTGGAATGTCATCTTCATATATTGACGGTAAATATATTGGTTCTTATGATTTTTTTGAGCATGGTATGGTAAATTTTATGATTCCTGGTTATGACATGTATAAATTTATGATTTCGACATCTCAATATACATCTGGATATTTTGAAAAACAAATGATTTCTTTATTTCGTTTTTATGGAACTGATGATCCGTATAATATTATGACTGACCCATTAGGTATTGGTAATGCTGCTGATGAATATTGCAAAAACTTAACAACATCCAAAGCAGCTAGCTATACACCTATTATGCTTTCAAATTGGTTATGGAAAGAGTATAATTATATATTAGGAAAATGTATTACTATAAAAGAACGGATAGAATATTTACCTATTCAATACTCGAGTGCAATTAAACAATATGATGATATTTTTAATAATACAAATCAAGGAATAGACAAAGCGGTTGAAATAGCAGAAAAATGTTTGTCTTCTAATCAAAGTTATGTTATGACTAAGTATAATATTATGGTATTAGAAAAATACAATAAAGATTTGAAATCGCCTAAATTAGATTCAAAAATTTTAGTATTAAATAAGGGTTTATCAAAATTTGAATCTGTCCTTGTCTCTAATGATATGACTAAACTAGAAAAAGTTTTTGATATTAAAATCCCTTCTCAAGATGATCTTGACGAAATTACCAATCTTCTTACAATAAAATTAAACTATTTTATACCTACAATTATAAAAGAGACCAAGCAAATTGATAATATATTTTTATATCAAAAAGAGATAACTCCATACCTACAGTTTTATTTTACTATTCTAGAATTAGATTTGACAGATAAATTTAAAATTTGGATTAAAAAGTTTAAAGAGTCAGATATATATCTTTTTCACATTACAAATGTTATACAGATTGAAAGATCTATAAGATGGTTTTATTCAATTACTCGTATAAATCTTCCTATAAATCCTCATATAAATAATCCTAGTATAAATAATCCTAGTATAAATACTCCTACACCTTCACCTCTGCATATGATGCAGCCATATATATCAGATGAAATTAAATATACTAATATTAATACCAGTAGAGCATGGTATGATTTAATAAGTATGCTTTGGTTATTACACATGCATCCAAAAGAATGCGTTATTATTCCAAAAGGATTCTTATCAGACTCTGGAAAAATAATAAATGCCGCTTTTTATAGGTTTTCACAAACTCGTTTGGAGTGGCATTACAAAAGTCAATCAATTGTTGCACCGACAGGTTTTTGGGAATCAGTAAAAAATTGTTTGAAGAAAGGTTCTAAATTTATTCTTATTCCAATGGGAATTGACTGTGGTGATGGCAACTATAGTCATGCAAATTTCTTAATTTATAACACCATATCAAAAGAAATGGAAAGATTTGACCCAAATGGAAGCTATATAGATCCAAATGGAAGCTCTACAGAGATTCATTGCTTAAATAATAATTCAACAATTAAAGATGAAATAATACGTTTATTTGATAAACATGTTCAAAAAGACATGATTACAGCTTTTTATGAACCTATTGATTTTTGTCCATCAAAGTCTTTTCAATTTTATCAAGGTATTGAAGGTGAAAGTACAAGTAGTTTTTGTCTTGCTTGGTCTTATTGGTATGCTGACACTCGTCTAAGAAATCCAAATAAAGAACGTGAACATGTAGTTGATATGGCACTTAAGTCTTTGTATGATAACAAGTCTGTTTCATTTACAAGTTATATTCGTTCTTTTTCTGCTTTTTTGGCAAAAGTAGGTTGGGAAATCGAAAAATCTAATGATCCAGCTGGAGTATTTAAAAAATATAAATTAAAATATACATGATTTTTCTGTTAGGTTTCCAAGAGTAGACAAAATCGAGTTACGTTTCATTTTTTGTAAAATATTTGATTGTATAATTTTAATTTCTAAACTAAATCTTCACAGATAGATAAAATGAAAAAACTTACTGTCATAATATTAGCAATAATATCTACAATAATTTCTTTATTGTTTATTTTTCTATCGTATTTTGGTCTGACTAGATATGTATCTTGTTATTTTAAGAACACTTACAAGTTGATAGAGAAATATAGCAAGTTACCTAAAGGTTCAGATCATCGTGTTTTAATTTCCTTTACATGTAGTCCTAATAAAGTAAATAAATTAAAGCCATTTATAAATTCAATATTGGATCAAACAGTAAAAGTTGATTTAATTGCATTTATAACAACACCAGAAAGTGATAATCAAACCTATAATATACCAAAGTATATCAAAGATATAGCAATTCTGATTCCTTCAGGAAGGAAGTATGGAAAAGGAACTAAAATTATTCCTATGTTACTACGTGAAAAGGAATGTGGAACTATTATCATAGGATTAGATGAAAATATAGTATATGGTCAAGATTTTATTTATACTATTCTTGAAGAATCAAATAAACATCCAGAATGTATCCTAATAGATAAGAAAGGTTCTGTTATGTTATTAAAAACTGATCACGTTGATTGTGGTGTAATAAACAGGGAAAATGAAAATTTTGATAATAATTGGTTTCTAAGCAAATGTAAAGATAGTAAAAAGATAGAATACACAGAAAACTACAAAATTATAGGTTTTTAACAATATTAATCTGAAAATTATTCATATTCTGAATAATTTTATACTATTTTACTATATCTTATATGGTTTGTATCTGTATTTTTTTATGCGTCGTTTAATTTTTAAAGTTTTATTTGTGTTTTGGCTTTTTAATTCTTTATCATATACATCTGAATTATTTATATAATAACATTTTGAAGGATCTTGTAATAAAGTCATTTATTATAATATTTTTAATAAGATTTTTTATTAATTCATTTTTATAATAATGAACTTAGTAAATTTGCTACAAAATCATATATATTTCTTAAATTATTACACAAGATGAGATAGAAAATACTTCTTCTCCCTTATCATTTTCTGTAACTAGTTCTTTTACCTTATCCTGTGTAACTAGTTCTTTTACCTTATCATCTTCTGTAACTAGTTCTTTTCCCTTATCCTGTGTAACTAGTTCTTTTCCCTTATCATCCTGTGTAATTAGTTGCTTATCATCTTTTGTAACTAGTTCTTTTCCCTTATCATCCTGTGTAACTAGTTGCTTATCATCTTTTGTAACTAGTTCTAGAGGACAAAATTCTTTGTCTATAACTTTTGTCATGCTATTATCAAATATCTGACGATTGCGTCTGTGTTTATTTTTAGCGATGATATCCATTTATTTATTTATAATAAATATTAAATATTATTCAAATAATAATGCATAATTTATAGATCTATCATAGTTGATCTAACACAACATTTTTCGATGTCACCATAATATGAACGAAAAGTTCCTGGTAAACCATTAATGTATTCATACACAAAAGATCGACCTGTTACATTGCGACTCATTTCTTTTTTGTCTACATTACCTAATATTTTAAGGTAGCAATCACGAACTAAATTAAAATCTACCATTGGTAATATTACTATTCCTTCCCACTCCTTTCTTTTACCTCTAAGATCAATTTCAAAATGTTCTGGACACTGTTTTTTAAGTGGAGACTTTTCATCTGTCAAAAGACTAGCTAGAGGTTCTGGAATTAAATTAGCACTTTTTGGAGGTAGTACACAAAGAAGCTGTTGAAAAGGTGTGCTTGGAATAGTTCTTTCGTATACAGGAAAACGAAAACTGGCAATATGATTTGATAGAACAGATGCACACGGAGCATAATGATAGCGAAAGTTCCACTTCCAGTTTGATACACCTCTTGTATAATATGAGAGAACCCATTGCATACCTTCAAGATAATCATGACACAGCTTCTTTTCATTCGTACCATCTGGAAAAGACGAACTAAAATACTCAGTCTTATATTTATTAATGTCAACAATCCATTTTCCATCTTTAGTTGACTGTGCACAACTTTCCAAAAGAGGATCTGGAAAAAAATCTCTTTTCTTTTCAAGCTTACATTCAAGATTTTCTTTTTCATGTAAACCAATCTTGGTTAAAAAAACATCAAGAGGAAGAGGACAAAACTCTACTCTGTCATTAATAAATTGAGTAATATGTCCATAAATAGCTCCAGTTTCTTTATATACATCCAAAATAAGTTCAATTCCTTTTTCAATAATTTCTATAGATGGAATATGCGGTAAAAAGTCATTTCCTACCATAAAACAAAGGAATATAAAATCATCTATAGCTGATCTCTCATTAAACACAACAGAATTTTTTATCCATCGTAATTCATCCGCAAGTTTACTCCTAATAGATCCTATATCAACGCAAAAGAAATCGTTTTGAGAATCATACATATCTTCCCGCAAAATATAAAATTTAGGCATATGTGTGCCTAAAGCAAGCATAATAAGATCAGCGTCCATACCATTAATACAATACGTATCATCTTGATGACCATAATATCGAATATAATTAATTATCTTATGTTCTCCTTCTCCTGGAGCTTTTTCATTTGAAAATACAACTTGAACTTTACGCCATTCATCATCCTCGTTAATCCTTTTGCGAATGTACCAGTCTATATACTTAGACAAATAATCCATGAATTTAGTACCTGGTGTTATACAATTGCTATTGAATTCTCCATTATCTCCAGATTCCATAGCGTTTCTAAACCTGCGTTGACGCTGTTGATTTTGTTTGCTAAGAGGAGCTGGACCATCAACGCACAAAATAAGGCGTTTCTTAGGCTTTGTTATTATAAACAACTTCTCAATTGTTTGGCAAATGTCTTCAAAAACCTTTAGCTGCATTTGCAGTCCACTCCTCCTTCTGATATTATTTCCTTTCAACAACCGAGGATTAGGTTTGTGATTACCGTACTGGTATATTTTTTGAGCCGACGCGTGAAATACACCATTCATGTCAATCATCAGATTGTCAATATTTACTCCTATAGACTCTAGATCTTGACCTCTTTGCATATTATGAATATGCTCTTCGAACTGTTTTTTGAACCATTGAAAGAAATGTTTGATGCCCATTATAATTGCTAATTTATTCTTAAGATTTTTGTCCTTAAGAATCAAATTAAAAAATGAAACAAATATTTATTTAGAAAGAAGACGTTTAGGTTTTACATGTTTAATATCTTCTTCTGAATCTACATCTGAATCTAACGCTTGAGCATTTACTCGTTTTTCACACAAGTCTATTTTATGATACATACAAAGGCTTTTGACCATCTTTGTCAAATCATCAACTTTCGCCTCCAAGCGCTTAATATTTTCCGAATCACCACGAAAATTATTCGAAGGTACACTTGTGCTAGTAGTCACTTTGCATCCCTTTTCAATCCAAGTTTGAATTTCTTTGCGCTTATCACTCCAAAAAAGCCAAGCTCCAAACTTGTCTCCTGTGTCCTTGTCAGATAGACCATTATTCCACTTACCTCCCATTGCCATGAGAGAATCCTTGTATTCTTTAGTATTTCCTCGAACTACAAAAGACTTTGTAGTATAATCTTCAATGAAAACAGCATTTGACATTTTTCTTTTTTTTTACTTATTTTTAGATTATTTCAATTTTAATTTTTCATACGTTGCATTCTTTTTATAATTGTTCTATTACCATTTTTTTACTTATTTTTGAGACAGAAAAATATAGAATTAGAATCTGTTAATGTATACCATAGTGAGATTCCATTCTTTCACAATTTCCTGAACCACAACCATTATCGCAAGATTCTGAAAAGTGAGGTCGGTGAGGATCAGTGTCCGTATATTTACAAATACAATTAGTCTTTTTATCTTTATTAGTTTCATCCCTATCACAATAAGCGTATCTGTGTTGAGCTGGTCCTGGTCCTGGTCCTGGCCCTGGATTAATATCAGTACAATGATTCTGAGCCCAACTTTCAGCATCATACATACAAGCGTTTATATCTATTCCAGATTTACGACACATTCCTTGTGCACATTCTTCAACAGTTGATGGACTGCATTTTTTATATCCAGGAGCATTATTTTTTATACATTTATCTGCAAATGTTTCACCACCTGGTCTAGGATTAGAACCTGGTCCTGGAGGACCTGGAGGATTAAGATTAGAGCAAAAAATATTATAATGTGTTGTAATTCTCTGTGCATCCGAATCTTGCAAAGATATATAATCTTGTGGATTTGGATAATCATAAATAATATGATCCATTACACACTTTAATATTTTTTTATCCGTTATATTTAATTTTTTTGCTACCATTATTTTTATAGTGTTAGTAAAATTGATATCATCATCCCAATTACTCGGAACACATATTGAGTTGTTAGACGAATCAGAAAAACATTTTCCAGGATTAGGACAGTTTTTAACATTACAAGTACCAGAAGGACCTGTAGGACCTGTAGGACCTGTAGGACCCGAAGAGCATTCCTGAGCTATTATAGCTCCAGCTTTATTTCCGTCATCGTTACTCAACGAAAAAAAATCTTGTGGGTTAGGATAAGTTTGCTTAAGATTTTTCATTATACAATCTGTCATTGAATCATTTCCAGAATCTTGAAGAATCTGTTGTCTTATTTTAGCATAAAAATCAGGAGTCCATGAAGTTGGAACACACAATGACTTGTTAGAAGACTTATCAGGATCAGAAATACATTTTTCTGATCCTGAGCATGGTGGATTACAAGAAGTCGTCTTACATGATGACACAATATTTTTTATATTTTGTAACGTGTTTGGGTCTTTCATAAAGTCGGCAGGTGTTGAATACTTTTTCTTAATTGCTATCATTATACAATCGATATATTTATCAATATCATCTTTAGATATTCCATTTGTTTGAGTCCCAAAACGATTTTTTATTGTTTTTGCGTTTGTTGTATTAAATGCAGACCATGTGTTTGTGTCGCATGATGTTCCATCTGAATTGCATGTTGTTCCAGAAGAACAAGTTCCGCAGTTGCCTTTACAACCATTATCACCGCACTTTTTACCTGTGCATTTTGGCTTGCATTTAAAATGCTCATATATAAAATATATACAAAAACCTAAAACAACAAGTAAAACTAGTATTGCCAAACCAGCCAACATTTTTTTATTATTTGCAGGCACAGTCATTTATTATTATACCAAGAAAGTTATAAAATTAGATAATTTAAAATTAAATTAATTTTAAAATGAGCTAAAAGTTAATTTTCATCTTTGTAAAGAGATGAACATTAATGTTAAAAGGCGTAGCGAAATAAACAAAATTCGAAGTCAAATCAGGAATATGAACGCATATATCCAAAATGACACTGATACGATTGAAAGATTTCGTAAACTCAATACAAAAGATGATTATTATACATCTCAGATAGAATATAAACGCTTAAAAAACACGGACCGAGAAAATGAAATTATTATTTTGAAAAAACGTATATTAGATGTAGAAAAAGGTGTTTTTGATCGAGATCTTGCTGAAGCAGAGAAAGTTATATTAGACGAAATAACTATCAAGAAAGAAGAAAATAAAAGAAAGAAAGAAGAAGAAATACAACATAAAAAAGCAGGAATAATGAGGTCAAAAACTTTTGAACAATCAGGTCGCCGGACTGACCGAAATGTACAGTACAATAATCGAGAAATTGAAAAAAGTTGGCAATATTTTGTTAAAACCAAGGATAGCATTCCTGATTATATATTGAAAAAACTCAAAAGCATGCCCAATAATAAAGGTTATATATGGAAAAATATTTACTGTTTCGGAGAAAGACCAGCTTCAATACAAGAACCTATCATTTTGTTTGAAACACAAAAAGATAATCTTGTTATACACGAAACCACGAATTCAGAATATAAAATATGGCATAAAAAAGGTAATTCAAAAAAGTATCTTTACTCTAATACACCGCGTCGTCAGTTGTCTGTTGCATCTTCTTCATTTGGAAATTACATTAAATAGGCTAAAAATATTTTGATTATAAAATTTTGTTATTTTATAATGTCACAAAACGAAAGTTTAATTACCATTTAAATGGATCATTAAAAACTTCCCATATAAAATTTTGAATTGCACCTATTTGATCGTCATTATCATTGTTATGAGCTTGTGATACAGTAAATTCACTTCCTTCGCAAAAATCAAATGTCATACTCCAATTAGACTTACTATAATTATTTGTATCATATTGCCAAGGTTTATACGCAGTAATTTTACCACCGGGGAAATATACATGACCCGATTGAAATCCGTACGTATCTCCAAGATGTCCATAACAAGGAATATATCCGGCTTTATTAAGATTAGTATCTTCTATATTTGTTAAAGAAAACCAATCAGGACCCATAACCCCACAATTATATGTTGAATCTTGAGACCATGCGTTTGCCCCCATACACCAGGGGGCGCGTAATTTATTATTCCAAAGTTTTTCCCAATTTTTACCGTTATAATTAATAAATTCTTCACAAAAAGCTTTTTGAAGTTCTGAATCTCCCAGAATTGGATTTTCAGCGGTTGGAGAAAGTATATTCATGTAAATTTCAGCCATATCACTGCACTTTCCCCATCCATTTCCACAACTTAGTCCGGACGAAGAATCCCAGTCAACAAATTTCATTGGTTTAGTTTCCCCATTATTATTTACTATTATATTACGGGTATAAACTTTTGGTGAGATTCCTGTAAGATCGGTATTTTTAAACCCTATAGGACTCGGAAGAGCATGAACAGCAGCTGGATGTGGAATATTTCCATTATCAACAGTCTTCTCAAAAGAATAATATTCATTTCCTTTATCATCTGTTGAAAAATATTTTTGACCAGAATTACCTTTAGTGCCTGCAAAATTTATCATTCCCTGAAGCCGAGGAGGAAGTAATTTATTTAGATCAATTTCAGCCCAGTTTTGTTCACCTTGATTTTTATATAAAAGCCATAGAAGAATACCTAAAAATGTATAAGCAGAAGACGAATATTGAGCGGGTGGATAATTAGAGCGTAAAGATCCATCGAGACTCGAAGTGTTTGGAAATTTTTCTTTTAATGTCCATAGAGGATCCCAATCAAAACCCATAATTTCTGATACAAACTGCACAGGTCCTATACTATTGGTTCTTGAGTTCAACTGCGCTGATGTATCTATTCCCCATATAGAATCAGAATCAGCTATTCCAGATCTCATCATAGAAACATTATAAATGGATAATCCTTTTAATATAGTTTGATAATCTTTAGGGTCAATAATTGGACATGTACATTCTTTATTACCAAAAGGTATTGAGTTTGGATCTGCATCAGCACGTATTTTTAAAGTATAGTCTGTATATCTTGACCAGTCGCAAATTGATGTTGGACAAAAAGGACTTTGACATTTTCCACCATATTGATTTGTATCTAATGAAATAGGGCATAGAGTTTGACAAGTATCATAACAAAAAATTCCATTTTTACAATTGTTACTTAAACCACCATTGTCACAACAAAAAAGCCAGTCTTTCATTTTTTGTGTTGTTGATTGTCCTGTCTTGGGAAGTTGAGTATTTGAAGGTTGTGTAATTGTTTCTGTAAAATTACTACCATCAAAACCATTTGTCATATTAAACAAATCCTCGTATGTTACTGCTCCTTTTGATCCTGGTTTATCTAGACTTCCAACATACCATAACATGAAATCGTTAACTGTCTTATTTGTATTCTTACTTTTCCATAATTGATATAATTGACCAACAACCATAGCTGATGTTATAGGTTTTGTTCCTGATCCAAAATAATAACTTTTTTCAATTTTTGGAGTTTTGTCTGTGTTTTTATCAGTTGTTCCTTGATAATTGCAAAACTCTTTTACAGACCCTCTATTCCCGGGAGCATTTTTAATATAAACACCAAGTCCAAAATTACTATCTGGTGTATTAGGGTTTGTTTTACCAGAAGCTTTGCTTGTAACATATTTTTTTAATGCTGTAGTCATTTTTTCTTGTAAATATTCTTTAAATAGAGCAATTTTTGGATCAATTATTACCGGTATAGGTTTATTACCTGTTGGACCACTTGCACCTGTTGGACCACTTGCACCTGTTGGACCACTTGCACCTGTTGGACCACTTGCACCTGTTAGACTACTAGGACCGGGTGGAATAAAAATTAAATTTTTGCATGTAGGTTTTTTTCTAAAAACAATGATTCCCAATAATACTATCAAAATTAATACTAGTAATGTTAAAAATACTTTAATATACTTCATTTTTTAATTAGTAATATAATTATTTTTTTTATATAAAACATAAGTTTTATTTATAAAGTATAAATAAATGGCAACAAAATATTGTTTCAATATTATCAAAAAGTCTGATAAAATAATTGTTGACGATAATCGGATAAAACAACTAAAGACTTTTATTCGAAATTTATACGATAAAAAGGGAAAAGGTAAGTTCAAAGATAAGCTCCCTTTCTACGAAATATACCAATCATCAGATGACAGTGTCTGTATTGTAATGACAAGCAGAGGAAAAGATAATATTAAAATTATAGAAGATATAAATAAAAATTTGCGTGATTCTGACTTAAATGCAGGTGGAAATATTTTTCTTTCAAAACCTTATGAATTTACCGAAGAACAAATATCTTGGTGGAAAGAGAAAGAAGAAGAAAAAGGTGGCAATAAATGGGAAAGTATCGTACAATTAGGTCCATACTTTGAAGATATTATGGAACCTTACCAGCCTTTAGGAGCCTCTTTAATATTGCGAGGAGTTAGCTACAAATTAAACCCAACAGAAGAAAAGATTGCAAGCTTTTATGCAAACCGCATAATAGCAGAAAAAAATCCAAAAATTACAGTATTATGGACTAAAGATGACGAGTTTAATAAAAATTTCTGGACTGATTTTGTTTCATCAAAAAATAATTACCTTACTCCTAAAAATAGAACACTTTTAGCCAAGTATAAAGACTTTTTAGAAATTGATTGGAAAGATCTTGTGTCTAAAATTGAAGCCAAATCCAAAGACAAGAAAGAAATTACTTCTGAACAAAAGCTTAGAAACAAAATACGTACAGAAGAAAGAAAAGCTAAATATGGTTATGCTAGTATTAACGGAAAAGCAAATCAAAAAATAGGTAACTTTAGTGTAGAAGTACAAGGAATTTTTTATGGTCGTGGAAAAAATAAAAACAGGGGTAAAATTAAGAAACAAATCTTTCCTGAAGATGTTACTATCAATATTGATAAAGACGATCCGGTGCCATCTCCTCCACCAAACCACATTTGGGGTTCTGTTGTACATAAACATGATGTTGTCTGGTTATCTACCTGGAAGGATAGTATTACTGGTTTACCCAAATATGTTTGGTTATCTGCTGAAAGTGTTTTCAAAGGAAAGGCTGATCGAATTAAATACGAGAAAGCGAGAAAATTGGAAAGGCATATTCATTTTATTAGAGAGAAATATATGAATGCCGCTAAGTCATCCAATAAACAAATGCAACTTGGTACAGTTCTTTATCTAATTGACCATTTTGGATTTCGAGTAGGAAACGAGAAAGGAGCCGATGAAGCTGAAACTGTAGGAGCATCTACACTTCTCGTCGGAAACATCAATTTAGATTCTAAAAATCTTCTACAATTTAATTTTCTTGGAAAGGACAGTATTCAATATAATAAGACTCTAAAAGTTCCAACTATTATTTACGATAATTTTGTCAAATTGACTGAAACAAAAACAGATGAAGATGAGATATTTACAATTAAAAGTGATGATATAAACCAATATCTTCAACAATTTGACAAGTCCTTTTCTGCAAAAGTCTTCCGTACAAGATTGGCAAGCGAAATCATGTATAATGCTTTAAAAGATATTAAGACACCAGAAGGAAAACCAAGCGAAATTAAAACAGTGCTTAAGAGAGAATTCAAAAAGGCAAATGCCAAAGTTGCAGAAGTACTTAACCATACACGAACTGTCTCTGTAAATGCTCAAGAAGATCTTGAAAAATTAAAAGAAATATTAGAAACATTAAAGACTGAATACAAAAAAACTAAAACCGAAAAACTAAAAACAAAAATCAAAAATTTAGAAGGTAAAATAGAAGAAAAATCTAATGTTATGTCTGTTGCTATCACCACCTCTTTAACAAATTATATAGACCCGCGTCTAATTGTATCTTGGGTACAAGAAAATTCTGTAGATATTAAAGATATTTATAGTAAATTATTATTGCGTAAATTTAAATGGTCTATTGAGATGATAGAAGAGGAACAAGGATGGGATTGGGTTGATTCCCCTTTAATCGGAGAAGAAGAACTAGAACCTTCTACAGATAAACAAAATAAAAAACCAGGAACCAAAGATAACAAAAAAGATTTTCCTATCACGCCAAGGTTTCCTAAAATAGAATTACCTGAAAGTGATTCGGATACTCCTGAAATAGAATTACCTGAAAGTGATTCGGATATTCCTGAAATAAAATTACCTGAAAATGATTCGGATATTCCTAAAATAGAATTACCTGAAAGTGATTCGGATACTCCTGAAATAGAATTACCTGAAAGTGATTCGGATATTCCTGAAATAGAATTACCTGAAAATGATTCGGATATTCCTGAAATTCCAAAACCTATAGTATATCCTAAGATATCTCGTGTTGGTCCTGGTACAATATCTGATTACAAGTACTTGTTAGAAATATGCCATGATCCACACATATTTAAGCAAAATTTTATTCATATTAGTCGAGAAGCATTAGAATGGATTTATCATTTTTCTAAATATGCAATATCAAAAGGTACAACAGTAAAAGCAAACGAATATATAGTTCAATTTTACGAAAAAGTTTATAAACATAAAACTCCTCCTAAATCTCCTCCTAAAACTCCTCATAAACCTTCTTCTTACAAACCTAAACCTCCTATAAAGACAATACATATAAATGACAATCGTTTTGCATACCTTAATTTTACATTATATAATAATAAAAAAAGGTTACAAGAATATTGTGACACATATAATATTACATATAACAAAACAAAAGACGATAAAAATCAACTTAAATTATTAATTATGGAATTTTTTGCTGATAAAAATCTTTATCCTAACCCTCCAACTTTATAGATATAATTAAACCAAAAAAGGTTTAATTAAACATGCTCTCGTAGACTATTTAGGTTTGTCTCAATAGAGAACAAATCAACTCCAGTTAGACTCATTTTTTCTTGAAATTGACCTGCCTGATAAAAATGAAAACACGGTACAGCTGTTACATTTGCAGGCTTGTCTAAATCAAGATCGACGTCCTCCTTCACAAAAGAAATTCCAAATCGAGAATATTTTTGAGCAAGAACATTAAATTCAGGTGCAAATTTTTTACAAGGCCCACACCAGTCAGCATGGTAATAAACTACAACAACTCTATTGTTCTTTATAACATCAGCCCTGTGATGAATACTACTGATGTTAGCTACATCAGGCGAAATATTTTTATTTATATCGTTACTTTCATCTTTTACCATAGTTTTAAAAGTCTTATATTGAGCCATTTTATTATCAATTCCAAATCTTTAGGCTGTTTTATTAAATGTAATTTCAATCTTTGTTTTAATTATAAAACTAAATTTGAAATTTATTATTTCCTTCTCAAGAAAGATCTAGAATACAAATGACGCGATTGCTCACGCATGATGAAATTGAGAATATGCTAATTTTTATACAACCCCAAAAAGGTATTCCTACAGATACAGCAATGAGTATTGTCAATATTCAAAAAGAAAGACTTCGTGTACAATTGAAAACTCAAAAGGTGTACTCCGAGATTATTCCTGCTTTGAAAGAAGAGATTGAAAAAGTATATTACAAATCCCTTATAGATCCAGGAGACAGTGTCGGAGTCATATGCGCGCAAAGCATCGGTGAAAAACAAACTCAGACTACTCTTAATTCTGTAGACTGGACAGAAAAACTCTTGTACACTAAAAATGGTAACACAGTCGTTGAACCAATTGGTAAAATGATTGATAGTCTTTTAACTCTTGATCCAACTAATATCACAAGAATTGAAGAAAACAGAACCGAATATCTCCCTCTCCCAGAAAGATATATGATACCATCTTGTGATGAAAACGGCAATACTAACTGGTATCGAATTGAAGCAGTTACAAGACACTTGCCTGTTGGAAAACTTGTACGTGTTGTGACTCAAAGCGGTAGAACTGTTATGGCAACTCAATCCAAATCTTTTCTTGTTTGGGATGGTACAAAGTTTGAAGGTGTATTAGGTTCAGATGTAAAAGTAGGTGATATGCTTCCAACAACAACAAGTTTGCGAAAACCAACTATTGAACATTCACATTTTGATATGGAAACTATATTTCCAAAAAATAAATATCTCTACACAACCGAGCTTATCAAAGCACGAAATCATCGGTTTTCAGGAAAGCAAGGTTGGTTAGATACTAACGGTGTTCACTTTACAGTTCCTTACAATCGTCCGGATACGTGTTTTGGTAAACGTAAAAGTTACTTTCTTTTTTGTGAACCAGGTTTGATATATATTCACACTGGTGCGGCCTTTGTATCACATATTCCAGATAAAATTCCTCTTGATAATGACTTTGGGTTTCTAGTTGGTATTTATCTAGCAGAAGGATGCTGCACAAAAACTTTCATATGTATTAGCAATAATGACGAAGTAATTCGAAAACGTGTCACAGATTGGTGTGATAGGTACGGAGTTACATATCATCTTGTTACAAGTCAAGGTAAAAATGTTAGAAAAGGAACAAGTAATGATTTGAAGATTCACTCAACTCTTCTTGCACGTATGTTCAAAATTATTTGCGACACTGGTTCTGCAAACAAGCGAGTTCCAGAATTTTCGTATACGGCACCTGAAGAATTCATCAAAGGTTTAATTGATGGATATTGGAGTGGTGATGGAACAGTTAGTAAAGATGATGGTTCCGTGACTGTTGGTTCTATATCGGAAAATCTAATTTTAGGAATATCTTTCCTTCTTTCATATTTTGGTATTTTTGGTAGTTTGAGAAACAATTTACAAAAGAAGAATAATGTAGGAAGTAAAAATATTAAGAGAATGTATACATTAAATATACGTAATAGTTTTGCTCAAAGATTTGCTAGAGATATTCAGTTAACAGAACATAATAAACAAGAAAAATTGAATACTATTACATTATTTAAAAAGTACAAATATAATCGTGGGAAATCACAAACAGAGTTTCCATTGCGTGATGTTTATTTTGACGAGGTCTTGTCTGTAGAATACGTAGACGGAACAACAGAGTATGTGTACGATCTAACCGTAGAGGTCACGAGAAACTTTCAGCTGTGGAATGGACAAAATTCTAAGGATACTTTCCATCGTGCAGGGCAGTCCGAGAAGACAATGACGGCCGGAGTTCCGCGTTTTCAAGAGTTGTTAAATGCTACGAAGAATCCACGTATAGTAAATCACAAAATCTTTTTTCAGAAGGGAAACGATACAATACAAGATATGAGAAAGACTGTAGGATCAAACATTGTCGGTATGACTATGGCTGATATTTCCAAATCTATTAAAGTAGAACTAGATAAGGAGCATGAGTCTTGGTATGAAGCTTACAAAATTTTATTTTCGGATGAATTTTCCGGGCACAATCATTGTATTACTTTCAAGCTTGATATGAAAAAATTATTTGAGTTCAAGCTTACGATGCAAGAAATAGCAGATCATATACACCAAGAATATTCCGATTTATACTGCGTATTCTCTCCACCAGCAGAAGGACAACTTGATATCTTTGTAGATACTCAGAACATTCAGCTTCCAGAGAATAGACTCCTCTTCGTTGACAAAGAAAATGCTATATCAATATATCTGGAAGAAGTCGTACAAACTACTCTAGAGCAAATCTACGTCTGTGGAATACCTGCTATATCAGAAGTATTTTACCTAAAGGACGGGAAAGAATGGATTGTTGAAACAAACGGATTTTGTAGTAAAACAATTTCAAAACAATACTCGTCTTTCAAAAGACTTCTTGCTCATCCAGATGTTGATTATACTCGCACTGTTTCTAACAATGTCTGGGATATTTATGAAGTATTGGACATTGAAGCTGCCAGACAATTCTTAATAGAAGAATTTATGAGTATTATGGAGGGTATTAATACTTGTCATGCCATGATTTTGGTTGATCGCATGACTCACAATGGTACAATATCTTCTATCACAAGATACACCATGAAGAAAGAAGAGTCCGGACCGATGGGAAAAGCTTCTTTTGAAGAAACTATGGATAATTTTTTGAATGCAGCCGCTGAGGGAGATCGAGAACCGACAGAGGGTGTTTCAGCTTCTATTATCTGTGGTAAAAGAGCTTCGGTAGGAACTGGTATGATAAAACTAAGTATTGATATTCCAATGCTTCCAAAATATAGTACTTCCTTCAAAAAAAATCGTCCATTTACTAAAATTATGGGTTCTGTTATAGAAAAGTCATCTGATGATTTACCAGCTTTTGAGGACGTTGATTTATGAGTGTAAAAAATAACACAATGATATGACATCTAAAATAAAATTAATTTTTGTAAATGTTTTCATATAAAAAGTTAAATGTCAGACACTGATATAACGAAACTCGCGTACGAAAAAATTACCGACAAATACTACAGAGCAAAGTATTTAGGAATGGAATGTATTATGGATATTAGCAATGGGTTTATTAACGGAACAAACTTTTGTTTGTCAGCTAGAAACAAAACAAAAATACTAAGTAATTATATAAATAGAACAAGATATAAGTTTATGGTTCCATATTATATGTCAAACATCACAAATTATTCATCTGATCTTTTTATAAAAGTTACTCAAGGTATTAAAGAAATCAGAGGAACATATTTACACCCTATTCTCTTTCTTGATTTGGCTATTTGGATATGTCCGTCTGCTTATATTAAAGCAACAAAAATAATATCAAATGCATTGATAAAAGATAGCAAAAGTGATGAAGATAGATTATCTATTCTAGAAGAAAAATTAGAATTTGCACTCAAACAAAGTGAAAAATCTGAAAAAAGAGCAGAAGAATTAATGGTAAGAATAATTATTCAAAACGAAAAAACTCATGCTAGACTTGATAAAACAGATAAGGATTCAATTGATTCTGAAATTAAGGTTAAATTATTTCTTAAACGTGTAGAAACAAAAGTTGACAGATTATCTGAATTAATAGACAAACCTCCTATAGTAAAATCTTCGTGGACTAACTGTTTTAGACGTTAAATTCATCTTAATAAAATCGTAATATACAAAATATTACGATTTAGATTTTTTTGACTTTTTCACCTTCTACTTTACGTAAAAAGTTATCAGAGTTATTTTGCCAAACTTCTTTGTAGTTGAATGTACAAAATATTACGATTTAGATTTTTTTGACTTTTTCACCTTCTACTTTACGTAAAAAGTTATCAGAGTTATTTTGCCAAACTTCTTTGTAGTTGAATGTACAATTATGGTCGTGCATGTGCAAATGACAGTAGATATTTTTACATCTGCACGTGTGAATATTTACCATAATAGAGTTAATTTTACTTTTGCATAAAACGCACTTGGACATTTTCTTTTTTTTAGATTATCTTTCTATAAATTCAATTGTTTTTATTTTATTTATATTATTTAAATGTTAGCAAAATCGCCACAAAATTTTTCAAACATACTTGGTATTTCTCCTAATATCTATGCTTTTAATCCATCAATTGCACATTGGAAAGATAATTTATATTTATGTTCATATAGACAATTTGTAAGATATCCTCACCTCTTTCAAATAGGTACTACTGATACAGGAATTACTTATAATTATACAACAGATAAATTTAGAGATCCAAACCATCCTTGGTTTGGAAAATGTAGCAGTTTAAGATGGAATTATATTCCAGCTTTTGGAGGTTTTAATAATACAAGAATTGCCATAATACAAATTAATCCAGATGATTCAGTAACTTTAATTCAATCGAAAATGTATGTTGAAAATGAAATTGTACAATATATAGATGGTGAGGATGCAAGATTATTACAAATAAAAGATAATAAATTTTTACTTTCATGTACCAACTTCTTTAAGGACGTAGTTATTAAAGATTCAACAACATGTACAAAATGCCTTCTTATATCTACACGTATTATAGAAGTTTTACCTGCTTCAGATCATTTTCAGATTATTATACATCCTGAAACGATACTTTGCCCTAATATATCATCTAGTATAGAAAAAAATTGGTCTTTTTCTTTGATTGATAGAGATGAACCCGAACCCTATATATCTTTTTCATATGGACTTTATCCTATACATACAGTCTTTGATGTTTCTTTAGTAAATAATAAAATTGAATGTAAGAATATGAATAGTGTACCTAAATTAACATCAAGCGTAGATAATATTTTTTCTAGATTAGTATCATTCTATGGGAGTAAAGGAATTGGACACGAAAGATTTTTTGTTTCGGTAAGTACACCAACTGTGCAAATTGATACTAATATTTTTTTGGGAGTTGGTCATATAAAATTTAGACATACACCGATGATTGTTTATCCAAACCCATCATTCTTATATCAGTTTTGTTTTGATATGAATGCATCTTCAAAGACTACCCACGAAATATATATCTATATGATGTTTTTTTATGCATTTAATATAAATGGTGAGATATTAACTTGTAGTAATATGTTTATACCTCCTAGTAAAGGAACTTTGTGTTTTCCTTCAGGACTTACTATAAATAATGATCAAGTAATATTATCATATGGCGATGATGATGATAAATGCATGTTTCTAACTTTTACTAGACAAGAAGTAAAAGATTTATTGAATGCTGAGAATATTGTACAAAAACAAGCACATGAGGTTCTTTTTTATATGATAAAAAAAAGTGAAAATGTAGTAGATATGATGACTTAATTGACATAAATAATTTTTCAATTAATAATTAATAATTTATATAATTATTATATAAATGACAACTACAGATTTTTCAAGCATATTACCTATTAACAATAATGTCTATTCTTTTAATCCATCAATTGCTCATTGGAAAGATGATTTATATTTATGTTCATATAGAGAATTTGTGCGATATCGTAGCCTCTTTCAAAGAGGTACTACTAATACCGGTATTACGTATAATTATACAGTAAATAAAATAGTAGATCCGAATCATCCTTGGCTGGGAGGTGCCAAAGAAATTTGTTATACAAAGATTTTAGACGGTTTTGATGATACAAAAATGTGTATAATACAAATTGATCCAGTTGGTTCAGTAGTAAATTTAATTACATCAATAATATATGATGAAAATGGAAATATACTACAAAATATAGATGGGGTTGACGCAAGATTATTAAAAATAGGTGAAGATAAATTTTTACTTTCATATAACACAACAAGTATTCAACAAAATGGCACATCATGTATTTTGATAAGTACACGTATTATACAAGTTACAGATGATTTTCGAATTATTATACATCCTGAAACTATAGTTTGTAATGATTCAAATTGTCATCCAAAAAATTGGTCTGTTTTTTTGATTAATGTTGGTAATATAGTTTTTTCATATGAACTTTATCCTATTACACATTATATGTATCTTAAACTTGAGGAAAATACACTTACATGTGTTGGAGAACAAAATGTAAACGCAGGTGATAATATTTTTTCTAAATTAACAAACTACTATGAAAGCTTGGAAAAAACACATGAACCGGCCTTTTACATCTCAGTAAGTACACCATCTGTGCCATTTTATCATAATATTTTGTTAGGAGTAGGTCATATAAAATATAATTATACTCGACCGCTAACTTTTTCACCAGAAAATTTTCCACCATTAATTAAGTTCTGTGAGGAAATGTTCACAGCTAAAAAGCTTATTCATACCAAATATATATATATGATGTTTTTCTATGAATTTGATATATATGATGCTAAGATAATAAGTTGTACTGATATCTTTATACCTCCTAGTACAGGAACTTACTGTTTTCCTTCAGGACTTACTATAAATAATAATGATCAAGTAATATTATCATATGGCGATAATGATGATAAATGCATGTTTCTAACTTTCACTAGACAAGAAGTAAAAGATTTATTGGATACTCAGAATATTCTACTTAAAGAACCACGTGATGTTGATTTTTATATGTTTTGACGATATGATGACTTAAATAATTGTAAAAAAATTACAAATGTTATAAAAATCAGACTTGTCATTTAATTTAGTTTCTATTTTATTGTAAATAGAAATTTTAGATCTTACTTGTCAAATCTTTGCAATATTAAAAAGATTATTGTGATTAGTAAATGGAAAGGTTAAGCGCTAGTTTGCAATTAGAGATTTCGTCTAGACCTCTTGATACCGTACTTCGACATGAAACAGAAGATTTAAATAAAAAATTCAAGTATATTACAATTACTAGTTCTAGAAAGATAAATATACCTGACTATTTTGACGGTAGAATAACATGGGAGGGGATGTTAACACCTCCAATGGATCAAGGCAAATGTGGTAGTTGCTGGGCATTTTCTTCTACTGGAATGCTTGCTGATCGTTTTAATATACAATCTCTTGGTATTATGAACGTACAGCTTTCGGCAACAAAGCTCATATTATGCGATTGGCAAAGTCAAGGGAAAGAATTAATAAAAGTTCCTGATCATCCAGAAGAGGATGTGTTAAAAATATCAGAAATTAATAGATTATCTTTTTCGAAATCTGCTTGTTATGGAAATTCTTTACTAGAAGCATGTCGTTATTTATATGAAATTGGAGTTCCAACAGAAGAATGTGTGCCTTATACAAAGAAGTTGGGAATACATTCAGAATTTCAAGATATTGGGTCATTTGATCGACCATCTCAGTTGCCATTGTGTTCAACCATTTCAGGTCCACTTTTTGATATGTGTTCTGATTTTTACATTGATACCAAAGTTGGAATAGAAGGAGGTACTCCAGAACGTTTTTATAAGGCTTTACACTATTATACTATAGCCGGGGACAAAAAAGATGGCGGAAATGAATATAATATACGTGATAATATTTACAAATGGGGTCCTATATCTACTGGTATAAAAGTATATCCAGATTTTTATTCGTTTGATCCTAAAAATATCTACGAATGGGACGGTAAAGGACCACAAGTTGGTGGTCATGCAGTTGTAATAGTTGGATGGGGTATAGAAAAAGGAAAAAAAATTTGGATAATTAGAAATAGTTGGGGGAAAGATTGGGGAGATAAAGGGTATTTTAGAATGTCTAGAGGTGTTAATATGTGCGAAATAGAATCTAACTGTGTTGGAATTGTTCCAGATTTCTTTTACCCAATTAATTATATTTTCCCAAACCATGAACTCTTAAGAGAAACTAAACAAATGACAATGGAAAGACAACGAATTGCTATGTCCTTAAACTCACCAGCCGGAGGTATTGATCCAACAACTGGTTATACAAGAAGAGTTATGATACAAATGCCATGGTTAAATCTAACGCCTCCTATAGAATTGAACGATTTACCTAACTGGAAATATTTTATAGCCGCAGAACACGCAAATGTTTCTAAATATCAATCTAAAAAAAATGGAAACGTAATAATTATGATAATACTATGCGCTTTCATAATTATTTCTATTTGTTTACTTATATATTTTTTTATACATAAAATATGAAAATAATTATATGAAATAATTATATTTATACTTTTCTACTTTGTTTTATCTTTTTTATTTGATTCTCCATATCACTTACCTTCTTTTGAAGATCCTTAACTTTTTCAAACAAATCATCTTGTGAATTTCTTTTATTGTCGTGTCGTTTAGCAGGTGTTGTTGGACTTGGAAAATCATCAGAACTTTCTGAAAAAGAAGCAGAAGATGAATATGAACGACTATCTGATTCAGAATGCGCATGTAGTCTGCGAAAATCAACAGGCTTTTTTGAAAAAGATAAATAATGTTCTATAGGATCTTCTATCTCTACAGGAACTTTATTATTATTTTTTTTATGTTTAGGAGACTCAACTGCTTTTTTTGCTTTACGTTCGGCCTTCTCCTTTTCTAAACGTTGAATTTCTTGTTTCATTTTATTCTTAACTTCTTTGCGTTCTTCCTTTTCAACCTCACATGTTTGTGAATCTTTCTTTTCACTTTTCCTATCTTCACGTTTTTGAGCTTTTTTCTTCTCTTCTTCACGTTTTTTAGCCTCTTCTTCATCCTTTTTAGCCTCTTTTTCACGTTTTTTAGCCTCTTTTTCACGTTTTTTAGCCTCTTCTTCAAGTTTTTGAGCCTTTTTCTTCTCTTCTTCAAGTTTTTGAGCCTTTTTCTTCTCTTCTTCAAGTTTTTGTGCCTTTTTCTTCTCTTCTTCAAGTTTTTGTGCCTTTTTCTTCTCTTCTTCAAGTTTTTGTGCCTTTTTCTTCTCTTCTTCAAGTTTTTGATTTTCTAATTGTACATTTTCTTTATCAATTCTTTCTTTATCTAATAATTTAGCAACTACTGGATCAATAAGCTCATCACTTTCATAATCACTCTCGCCATGCAAATAAACATCTAATTTATCACTAAAATGTTCTGTATCTTCATTTTTATCTTCTTCCTCTTCCTCTTCTTGTTCCTCTTCCTCTTCCTCTCCCTCTTCCTCTTCCTCTCCCTCTTCTTCTTCCTGTTCCTCTCCCTCTTCTTCCTGTTCCTCTCCCTCTTCTTCTTCCTGTTCCTCTACCTCTTCTTCTTTCTGTTCTTCTTTTTTCTCTTTGTCACACGAGGGTTCTTTTAAAGAAATGATCAAATCTTCCAAAATTTTTTTTTTTTCTATAGGAATTATCCAACCTTCACCACCGTGCATCCTAGGATTCCATCGACCTCCAATACTTTTAATAATATCATTATAACGAGTACGATCACCTCTTATGGATAGACGATTTTTATTATACATCTCAACTGTTAATATAGCAGACATTTATGTAAAAAAGTTGTTTCCTTAAGTGGATTTATTAGGATAATCTCCTAAAACCTAGACTTACTTTGTAAAGACTTATATTTACAGACTTACTTTTTACAGTAGGTTTACGAACTCTTGAAATATTCATTTAAAGTAAATGAATATTTAAATTTTAATTTGATTTAACCGAAAGACAATAGTTAAAATAGGCAACTAAATGAAAATTACATTACAAAATTTTCTATGTTATACTGATTCTACTTTTGATTTTGGTAATAGTGGAGTAGCTTTGTTATCTGGTCCATCAGGTGTAGGAAAAACTTCTATATTAAGAGGAATATTTTTTGCTCTTTTTGGGGAGGGTAATAAATTACAAGCAAGTGGATCATTATCTTGCAGGGTTGAGTTAGAGTTTGATGGTATAAAAATAATAAGGACAAAAAGACCAAATCGACTAGTTGTAAATGATGTGCATGAAGATGATTCTGCACAAGAAATTATTAATACAAAGTTTGGTGATACATTCAAAATCAGTGGATATATTCAGCAGAATAATCTTAATAGTTTTGTTCTGATGTCTCCTATTGAAAAGTTAAGTTTTCTAGAAAAATTCACTTTTCGAGATGTTGACTTGGGAAAAATTAAGGGTAGGTGCAAAGCATACATTTCTCAAAATAATGATGCTTTGGTTGGAGTTGTATCTCAGCTGGAAATGGCAAAGAAAATTTTAGAAGAAATAGATAAGCCTGTAGAAGTAAAGTTCCCTTTAAAATGCAAGAAAACAGAAAGAGAAAAGATTATTAAAAATGAAACGATTCGTCTTAAAAATTGTAATACATTGATATCTCGTTCCGAGAAGGACTCAAAATTATTAGTACAACAAATATCAGATCTTAGAGTACTAGAAGCCACTTTGAAAGCAAGAAATGACACTTTAGATGAATTGGAAAATAATATAGCTATTACAGAATTAGAGATAAAGAGTATTAAATACAAAGGTGACGATGTGTTATTTGAATATGAAAAATCTCTATCTAGTGTTCTTGCTTTACGTGAATTATATTCTGTTGAAAAACAACTAAAGATAGACTCAGAATCGGTTGATGAGATGCGATTAGAAGAGGAATCTAAAATGAAAAGTCAACTCGCTGAGTATAACGAATCTTTATGGAAAGAATACAGTAAGAGCGAATTAACAAGCACAATAGATGATCTCAAAAAATGTCTTTCTGATATGAACAAAATTGAAACTCTTACTGAAGAACTAAAAAAGTTTTTTGTTTGTTCAGACAAACATCAAATAGATAAGTCCGAACTTGAAACAGATAAAATCAAGTTGAAAGAAAAAGAGTGTTTGCATGATAAACTTTTGTTACAACAAAGTGTATATTCTTGTCCATCTTGTTCTGTAAATCTAAGATTTGTTAACGGTAAAATTATTTCGTCAGAAAAGGAAGATGAGATAGTTGAAGCGGATTTTAACGTAATAAATGAAGAAATAAGAATCTTAAAACACAAAATTTCTAAGCTTCAAAGAGTTATTCAAGATGATGACATTAAACAACAGAGAAACTCTGAAATAAATGCTGAAATAATGAAAATATCATCTTCATATGAGGAAATTACAGACATACACACACTCAAAGATGATTTGGAATATTTACGCAATTATAAGTCAAGTCAAATTGAAATGGAAAAGAAAAAGAAAGAAATAGAAATTTCTATTAAAGAAGAAAAATTCTCATCTTCATACTTTACTTTCAAAAAGTCTGTTGAAAAATTACAAAGTCGTCGTGATATTCTTCATCAAAAGTGTGGTAGTAATAGACCTGACCTGAATGAAGAAGAACTGCGAGAACAAATTGCAGAACAAAAAGAACAAAAGAACAAACTAACATGTACTCTGCAACGTCTTTCAGACACTCAAGATTCAGCTCTTAATTGTAAAAAAATATTGAAAGAAACAACAACTAAACATATAAAAGAATATGGAAGTTTGCAAAACAAAGATGATTTGGAAAAGAAAGCTTTTGTTGAAAAAGAAAAGCTTTGTATTTTGAATGACAAAAAAAAAATTCACGAAAAAAATTTATCTGATATTAAAGAATGGGAAAAATATAAGGAAGGTATCAAAAATTACAAAGAATGGGAATTGAAAGTAAAAGAATTAGAAAATATGGAAAAAGTTGCTAGGAATGAATACGCATCAGCCACCAAGTTAAAAGACAAAATACTAGAAGCTGAAAGTATAGCTATGCTTAATATTATTGATAGTATAAATACCCATGCAAGAGTTTATTTAGATTGTTTTTTCCCAGACAATCCTATTTCTGTTAATTTACAGACTTTTAAAGAAACAAAAAAGAGTACAAAACCTCAAATTAATATAGAAATTGAATATAAGGGAATAGAAGCTGATCTAAACATGCTTAGCGGAGGAGAACTTTCTCGTGTTATTCTCGCATATACTATGGCTTTAGCAGAAATGTTTAATACTCCTTTGTTACTTTTGGATGAGTGCACATCCAGTTTAGATCAAGAATTGACAGAGACTGTATTTAACGCTATCAGAGACAACTTTAACGGTAAGATGATACTTCTTATCGCACATCAAGTTGTTACAGGCACTTTTGACAAAATTATCAGGTTAGGTCCATGTCTGTAAGATTTTTTTCGTTAAAATATACTTGCAAATCAAATCTACCATTTTTTATTTGATCAATTACTTTTTTTAGTTCTCCGTTAAGATCTACGGTCTGAATAAATAGGTCAAGTGTTTCTATAAGATTTGTGTTCTCTTCTTCGAGTTGTTCCTCCACAAAGGTTGGGTAAGAACCATTATAAAATTTATAAACTTCTCTATAAAGTATTACTACTTTTTTTATTTCTTCTTTATCTTCTGACAGATATTTTTTCAGAACCTTTATTATACCCAATGTCTTTAATATCTCAGTATATGATCTGTCATTATAACCTAACATTTGTTCTATTTGATATTGTTGTAAAGATTGCATCGGTATCATCCAGTAATTTAACAATATATATATTTGTGTTAATGTATACATGTTATCAGTAGTTATCAGCTTAATAAATGGATTTAGTATTTTTCTAGGAAAAAGTAACTCTTTCACCATTTTATATATCTTAAAATATGTTATCATTTGTCTCAATTTACTTTGAGGTATAAATTCTTGGTTTTCAATTGGCATATTATAAAACAAATCCAAAATTTCATCAGGTTGAGGATTATCATAAAAATAATCTTCGATAATATAATTTGTATCTCTCGACAATATAGTTTCACTTATCATTTCACATGTGTTGTCTGGACATATATCTATCATTTTGTTGATAGCATCTATGAGAATCGCACATTTGTTTAAATATTTTGTCAATTTATTAATTGTAATGTTCGTATTTGTAATACTTTGCCATATCATAACTAAAGTATCTGTTAATAAATCACCTGGTGCCATATAATAAATACCAGAAACTGTATCTTGAACTAATATTTTATAAGTATTAGGATAAAATCTGTTTTCAGGATTATTAACTTTATCTACAAAATATTGTGTATAAGATTCTAAAGGTTTCAAATCATCTCCTTGAGAACCTAAAAAATTTGCTAATTGTTCATATGTAAATTTATTTTCCCAACCTTTTATGTCATCCGCGTAATCATATATTCCATTTCCATAAACCATAACATCAATCATTTCGTTTTTGTAATAGGTATTAGATGAATTGGTGTATGCAAAATATATCTGGTGCAAACGTGTAAAAGTTTTCACATTTGTATAATTAAAATATTCTGGGAATTTTCCATTATCAAATAGTCCGGAATAACGTAAATTGTTATATTCTTGTTTTACATATTGAGTAAAAAATCTTGATAATTTTTTCGCTAAATCTTCTAACCACTCTTTTAACCACTCAGAAATCTCCTGATATAAATCATCAGTAATTTGTGTATCTGTAATATTCATTAACCCTAAATCCCAATCGTTAGTTGGTACATACGCATTTATTGGATAATAATAATTGAGTGCATCTCCTCCACGGTTGAAAAGAAACCATTTCTGATTTCCATCTGGTTCCCGTAGCCTAAGAAGTTCATTGCCATCTGAGATAGCCTTACTTATAATTGGTTCTGCCAATGTTTTAATAATTTGTTCATATATCAAATCAGGCTTACTATCTCTAAAATATTCCATTGTTTTCAATAAATTTGTATAATTTTGTGTTCCTAAATATGTTGTTTCATCCATTTATTATTAATATTTTTTTAAAAATATTAATAATAAATAAATGGATGTTGATATTGATTACACAACACATATGTTAGAAGACACTAAAATCAGAAGTCCTGGACTATTTTTTGAAAACATTATTAAAACATTGGCAGAACCAAAAGTAATCGAGACTTTGAACAGATTTAATAATCTCTTACAAACAGACAAACCTCCTCCGTCTTTGTATGCACCTGGTTGGTATGCAGTTCTTTCTGGAGGAGATGCACTCAATTATTATTATCCGAGTACAAAATATATTCCAACGCATGATTGGGATATTAGACTTCTTAATGTGACAACGAATATAATAAGAACAGATGATGCTATTAAAATGATCGGACAAGGTGGAACAGTAGACCAATTTATGACTACGTTGAGAGACGAGCTCAATGCTTTTTTTACTAATATTGTTCTTCCTTTTGGTCAAAATATTAAAGTCTCAGATATAATTAATAAAAGAAATACTATACGGTTTTTTTATAATCATAATAATACGTCAAAATGGAATTACTTACAATATGAATATTGTGATAATAGCGTAACACCTCATGTAAAACGTCAAGGAAGACTTGTAGATATTGTTGTGGCTAATCTTATTAATGGTAGTGCTTATAACGAGACCAAGTATCAAAAAAAGTATACTAAAAAATCATTAGATGAGATGTATAACGGATTTCTTTTACAGTGTCCCGACTTGTATCCCGGTTGGACTCCAGAACAGTGTAAGGATGCAGCTAATGCGGCTGTAATAGATGCTATTCAAACCACTTCTAGACGCCCCGGTGGGACCATATATCCTAATTCAATCGAATTAGTAATTCAAGACACACTTTCTGGTATTTATTATATGGCACCAGGAGATTTATTAGCTGATACAATGAATATGATATATCTAAGTAGTATTGATAATACTGATGTAAGCGGGGTTCCCCGTAATAATAAAATAGCACGCTATATGATAAAATATGCAAATCTTTTAGATGTTATCAATAAATTTATTGAATTATGTCCAGGTAATTCTTGTGAAGAAATTACTAAGTATGTAATACAAAGAAATACGAATTCTTCTTTTGTGTGTGATTGGAATGATGAACATGAAAAACATAAATTATTTTCATCAGTTTATTTACCTAGTTTAACTATATCCAATTTGACTATTAGTAAAATATGCGAAATGTGTAAAGTATTTGAAACGATTGTCAATCCTGATTTTATTGTTGGACAGCCAGTCGATCCTGGTCTTGTCGAATTTTGTCTGTAAAAATTACACTATTAAATTAATAAAAATTTAATAATTATTAGCCGCTACTAGATTCATATGAATCCAGATCCGTAAGAAACTTCTAAACCATGTATCTCCATGGTAAGAAGTAAATTGAGGCTAGAAAAATAATCTCCAAAGGAGTAATTTCTAGTATTTTTTAGGGTTTGCAAAAAGATTTGGTTGTCACTATATCATTAACAGCTTTAACTCGCCGTAATATACTTCTTACTTATAAGAATGTTATCTGTAAATCTAAATTTATTTCAAAAATTAGTAATTCATATGTAACCAAAACAATTTGCTTATTAAAAACTTAAGAAATGCTTAAGAGTATTCTTTTATTTTAAAAAGAATATTCATACGAATAAGAGCAATAGTTTCTAACCTTTGACAATACGATAATTAATGTAACCATCTGAACGTGTAATTCTGATAACGTCTCCTTTACTGTAATCATAAAAACGAGCTATGGGGCGATCTATTCGAAGAGTTCCAAATTTAATACCAAATTTCTTTTTAAAATCTACAGCTTCATCATCTTTTAATTTTTTAAAAATTGGTTGCAGACGATGTTTTGTAATATTAAACTGTAAATCTTCTTCCGCGAATAACTCAATTTTCATATCCTGTAATTGTTCCAAAGTGCTTTTAGTAGCTGGAGTTACTTTATCTTTGTAAATAACTATAGAATGTTTAACACCTATGTCTGTCATAAGAGAAAATATTTCTTTCATACTTTTTGTGTCAAAACTTGGAGACTCATTAAAGAATACTATCATTTGGTTACCATCATCTTTTAATGCAGTCATATTTTCAAGATCTACAATTGTATATCCTCTTTGAGTAATCATTTCTAAACAAGTAGCGTGAGCCCTTTCTTTCGACATTTTTGTTTTTATTTGTTTATTTTTTTTGAATTTCAAATTTATAATTTACTAGTTTTTTGAATTTAAAAAATGTTAAGTAATAATAAATGAACAAATCTCCTAGTCGTAAGTCTAGGAAGCCATGTAAAAAGAGTCAATCTCGTAGTAGATCAACAAAACGTTGTCGTAAGAAACCATGCAAGTCTGGTCAGACTCGTGATCGTTCAACAAAACGTTGCCGTAAAAAGTCATGCAAGCCAAATAAGATTCGTGATAGGTCAACAAAACGTTGCCGTAAAAGTAAATCTCCAAAGCGTAAGTCGCCAACTCGTACATTAGCAACTCGTAAGTCGCCAACTCGTAAGTCGCCAACTCGTAAGTCGCCAACTCGTAAGTCACCAACTCGTAAGTCACGAAAGGCATGTACGTCTGGAAAGACTCGTGACCTATCATCCAAAAAATGCCGTAATAAAAAGTCTCCTGGTCGTAAACGTCAATCATGTAAACCAGGTCAATTTCGTTACAAATCCAAATGTCGCAGTAAAAGGCAGCCATGTAAAACTGGACAGACCCGTGATCTCATAACAAAACGTTGCCGTAATAAAAAATCTCCAGCACCCCCTTCTAGTAATTCTGCTGCAACCTGGATAATGAACCCGGAAACTGGTGAATGGGAACTTAAGAAACAAAAATACCAATGGAAACTTAACGTAGAAAGCGGTGAATGGGAATTAAAGCCAGAAACGAATACAGAAACGAATACAGAAACGAATACAGAAACGAATACAGAAACCGATCAATATTTAAACTTACAACAAAAATGGAGCTTAGATCCAGAAAACATGTGAGCAGAATGTTGTAAATTATATTTATTATTTAATTGTAATAAATTATGAGAAAAATTATTCATGTTGAACTCAAAAAGTATACTTAAAAAGAAGGAATTAATTGGAATAAATGGGTAAAAAAAGTAAGACTAAGAGAGAATGCAAAGATATTTCACGCTTTCCTCTAAAGCCTAAAAGCGAAACATATATATCATCTGGAGAAAATGATCTTTTTGATAATCCTATGACGAGAGCAGCCATTGCTGCTCTTTCAGAAGAAGATAAAAACAAGTATAAAGTAATAGGTGATCACTTATATAATCGGATCAACTTTGAGGATGGACAATCCCTAAATAATATGCCTCCATCTATGACAGAAGCAGTAGCATATTTAGAAACTTCTTTACAAGCTGGTTTTCACCCTTCTATGTTGGAAGAAAATGAAAAAGCTTTAATGAAAGAAACTTACGGTGATGAATGGTATAAGGAATGGGGATATGTAGAAGAAGATTTGTTTGATATTGTAACTCTTAAACCTTCTGGTAAATGCTATAGTGTAAATTTAGAAAAAAAAAATATATTATAAACACGTCAACACAAAAACGATTAACAAATTAATCGTTTTAAATCTTTATTTTAAATAAAATGAGTTCTTCTTCTGTAGTATCAAATAGTTGGAATATATTTCATGAAAAACTTCTTATAAAATGGTCTCAAATTAGTAAAACTTATAGTATTATGCACAGCCTTTGTGCCCAGTATTATTCCAATTGGCACAAAAGATTAGGTATACCAGTTGTAATTATAGGAGGAATAACAGCTTCTTCTATTTTTTCAAGCAATAAACAAGATTCTGAAATTTGGACATACATCAACGGAGGTCTTTCCTTATTTGTGGCAGCTCTTACAGGTGTCAGTAGCTTTATTGGAACCTCCGAAAAGACAAATAAACATCAAAACGCTTCTTTTAAATATACAAAAATTGCAATGGATATAGACACTATGCTGTCTTTTGGTCGTCACGAGAGGGTGCAAACTCCACAGCAATTTATTCAAGAAAAAAAGTCAGATATGTTAGAAATAAGAGAAAATGTTCCAGAAGTACTGCCGTGGGTTATGAATAATTATCTTACAAAATTTGACAAGACTTTAACTGACACAAGATCAAAAGTAAATAAAAGAACATGCGATTATATTGAACCCAAAATAAAAATTATTTATGATGATGAAAATTCAAACTCTGACAGAGGCCCTTCTTCATCAAGCAATATAAACTTTCGTAGTTCAAAAGAAGAAATAACAGGTGAAATTTTATGTGATTTTGGAGATAAATCAACAACACTAATGCTTAACGCATGTGAAAAAATGAGAGTATCTACCGACTCTGATTCTGATACAGAAGATAAACCAGATATTAATAAAGATGTAATAGATTGTTAAAATATTAAATTACGATAAACTTTACACTTTTCTGACTAATAATACAATTATATATAATCTTCATATATTGTCCATTAAAATCTTTCTAAACTCCTCCATAAAAATAGAATCATGATTAAATCCAACTATCTTGTGTTTAATCATCAACTCGTTCGTCCGATTATCAAGAGAATCAAAAAACATCTTTCCTAAAATTAATCCGTTTAGGTCTACTATTATATCACCATTAAAATCTTTATACTTTAAAAATGCAACTTTATTTTCAGAATTGTAATAATCATCATCAATAATAAGACGATTATTTAAAGGATACGATAATGCATAGTCAGCGTATCCTTCCGGACCTCTTAAAATATGTTCTATAGTCAAAAACTTTGCATTTTCCAACAACCATTCTTTTGTGATTGATAAATTATCTGATTGTTGTTCAATGAGTTGTTTAGCACAGTTCTTTCCTGTCAATTGCGCCATTGTTCTATTGAACAAACCAGGCTTTGTTTCTAGTTCTCTGATAGAACTCTCATTTATAACAATGTCTTTAAAAGCAGTCGGGTTTTTTACTGATTCTTCTGCTGCAAACTTGCTCGCTTTTCTCTTAAGAGGTAAATGGACTCTGTCTATCAAATGAACATTCTTATAATCAACAATGTGTTCACCATTAAGATCAATATGATGAAATGTACCGCGTTCTGTATCAGTACAAACTATCTGACATTTGCCGTCTGAATCTGTGAGAATATGTTTATGAATAATTTGTGCGGCTCCTTTTTGACCTTCATAGAAATCGTTCTTTGTATATTTTTCATCTATTATACTGTCCACACGAGCCTGAGATAAATCAAGAGGAGTAAGACTTGAGATCATAAGATTGTTCTGAATGTTTCTAGTGCTATTTTTCTGGTAAGTCGGTTGTTTTGCTATCTCTTCGTACGCTGTCTGTACACGTTCGGCAAGATTTTTATATATTTCTTTCTCATCTTTTTCTTTCTTCATTCTAGAAATTTCTTCATCTTTTTCACCTTTAAGTCTACTTATTTCGTCTGTAAGAAATTGGAATTTTTTTTTACATGTTAAATCATGTTTCACCGAGTTACTAGCAGACGAATTTTTACCACAAAATTTACAAACAATTAATAATGATATAATTTCTTGAGAATTTTGAGATTCTTGTATTTTAAGACAATATTTTGCTTGTGTTTGATGAATATTTAAGAGATATTTGGTTTTGAAAGCCTTTCTGCAAAACTGACAAGTTAATTCTTTCGTCTTTTCTTTTAAAATTAATTCTTCTGCTTCTTTTCTCTCTTTAGCTTTATTTTCTTCTATTTCTTTGACTTTAGCTTCTTCAAAAGATTTAGCTAAAGCTACATCTTGTTCTTTAGCTTTAATTTGTTGTATTTTCAGACAATATTGTGTATTTTTTTGGTGGCGACGTAATATTTTTTTGTCACCAAACATGTTAAAACAAAACTCGCATTCCGCCATCCTTGTTTTATTTTGACCCCTTATCTTTAAACAAGTGTTAATTATAAGGTTATTTTTTGTATAAAATATCATTTTTTAGTAATAAAAATAAAATTACTAAAAATTACTAAAAATTACTAAAAAAGAATGAAAATAGTCACACTTCTCTGATAAAAGTCACTTTTTACAAAAATCCCAAATTTGTGTGTGTGTAGGACGCGTTTTAAAAAGCCATTTTTCCAAAAAACGTTTTTTCGTCCGAACTTTTAAAAAAGGTTTTCCGTTTTTCCTTTTCTTTCCTAATATTTTAAAGAATTTATACAAAATTTCCTTTGGATTTGGATTTTTTTCTCCTCCTCCTTTTTCAGAATTTCAGTTCTAAAAAAAATTCTTTTTGTGTTCTAGATTTGAGATCAAAATAAAAGCATAAATTAACTTTTATTTTACTAAATTCATACGAATTCGCCTTTTTGAAATAAAATGATTATTTAAAGATTCAACTCTATAATGAGTAAGAAGCTATCTAGTATATGTTTTTGACAAAATTAAATTAAAAATCTTGCTTATTAACATAATTACGAGTTAATTTAATCAAAATAAAAGTATGTCTTCATATTATTTACATAAATATGAAGAAATTGAATCAACTACTTACATCTCATCCAAAAACTCGTATATATAATCTTGCGATTTTACAGTTTTCTTAATCTTTTCTTTAATTTCTTTACAAACTGTTTCCTGCTCTTCGCACCCTGGAAGAAGAATAGCCTCAAGAGTAGAGTGTTGAAATACAGCAATTAAAATCAACATAAATATAACAGGGAAACAAGTGGTAATTCCAAAAAATTCATAATAAAAGCCCGAGAAAGCTATCATTAAAAATTGCAAATATTTGAGGTGTCTTTTCGCTTTCCTCTTGAAATCTGCAACACTTGAACGAGTAATTTCAATTATGTTTTTTTGGTTTTTTCCAATTTCTCTAAGCTGAGAGTCCATTGCATGAAAATTTTTCAATAAACCTTTCAAATTATTGGCACGCATCTCTGCTTTTCCCAAAGAAATGTCTGATTCCTCAACCTGATCTTCCATTTCTTTAATTTTAATCATATATTCTTGATTTTGTACTTGCAGAGTCTCATTCATAAGAATAATGTATCTTTCTTGAGCCGAAGATCCAGCTAGTACAAAACTTTCAGATGAAGGAGTCTTAATATACAATCTAGAACCGTTCTCAGTTGTCATCTTGTTTTACAATATCTTTAGATAAGATCTTAATAAATTCATTTTAATAAATTCAATCAAACTCGTCTTTTTTGTATATCAATTGCTCTGTCACGAATTTGTTTATCTGCCTCTTTATTTTGTCTGAATGTCGTTTGATATGTAATATCAAACGCGCCGTATTGGTTTGGTTGGCTCCAAACATTTCTTGGATCATTTGTCATGGCATAAAGATCTAAAGTTTGTATAATGTTTACTTCATCGTTAATTTTATTTAATTTTCCAATCCCTATCCCCTTTGTTTCTAATGATGGTGTAACAAGCATATAGTTAAACTCTTCCTTTTCATCAATAAGTCTATTAAACATTTTAGTAAACTCTAAAATGGGTGGGAAACAAACCTTATAATATTTGTTTCCTTCCCATAACATAAAAGATGTGAACCCATAATTTGTTCCCGAGTTTAGGCGCTTTTGTTGGTTAAGGTAGTATATAACACTGTCTTTATCATACCTTGTCGCATATAATGGATTTGATTTGGATCCGGTTTGGTAAATAAATATAAAAGAATTATGATTAGTACAATTTTCCAAGTCGGTTTTATTCTTTTGATCCATACACGGAGTATTTGCAAACTCAGTAAAACTTTCGTGGTAAGATGTCTTTTCAATTTTCGGTCTTTGTGCTACTCTTCCTGTTACCGGACTACTAGTTCTGGATCGTTTATTTCCTTGTCTATTTTCTTCTTCATCTGGATTTCCTTCTTCATCTGGATTTTCTCGTGAATTTGAACCTCCCATTTATTATAAAAAAATATATTAATAATTTAAAAATTTTTACAACTAAAGTTCTAATATTGCAAAATATCTAATCAATATCTAATCATTAATCTAAAAACAAAATTTTGTAATTGAAAGATGTCAGATTCCAATATTATTGAAAAAAATGCGCTTAGAGAGCGTCTAAAAGCTAAAATAGAAGATCACTGTATGGGTAGAAGCAGTAAGAAAGCAAAGGAGACCGTTCTGAGTAAAACACTTAAGCATTTTGGAATAGAAAAAGATAAATTAAAGGCAGACCTTGATGCTGTAAAAAAGCAAGGTGGTTTAGAAATTAAATTGAAACAATAAATTGAAACAATAAATTGAAACAATAAATCTTTTCTTATATTAAATGAGTTGTAAAAGAGGAACATACAGTACATTTAAAAATTACTGGGATTATCAAAAAGAAATAACTAAAGAAATAACAAAAGAAAATTATTTTGTATCGTACGCTATTAGAGGTCCTAGTATCGTATATCCTATGCATGGACCTATTAGTGAACCAAGTGTATGTAAACAACAGGTTTAAATATATCTCCCTGCTAGGTAATTAATATTTAATTTCTTAATACGAAAACTCGTATTAAGATAATACATATTCTAGATAATTACAGAATTTGTCATATTTTATTACTTACCACAAAAACGATTGTAATTGTTATTACTAGCTCCCATAGAATTAATCCATGCATTACGTGATCCATCGCTCGACATACAAAAATCATTATATTTATTACTAGTAGCATCAGTATCAGTTAAACCGTTTATATTAACCCATTCGGCATTACTATACGCACAAGTTGGGCAATTAATTGTACTAATACGTGGTTCATCAGGTCTTTGAGTTGGAACACAATATAGGTCATATCCATTACTACTTAAATCACCTGATTTATTACCAGTAAGAGTATTCCAATTAGATTTGCTGCTACAACAGATATTATGGAAATCAGATAGATTTCCACCTGCATTTAAAAAGTCATTTGGAGATGAACAAGGTGTGTATGTTGTGCATTTTGGAACTTTTGGGCAAGTACCACCAGTTGGGCAATTTGAACCAGTTGGGCAATTTGAACCAGTTGGGCAATTTGAACCAGTTGGGCAATTTGAACCAGTTGGGCAATTTGAACCAGTTGGGCAATCTGAACCAGTTGGGCAATCTGGGCAAACATCTGTACTAGCATTTCTTCCACAAAATTTATAAAATCCGTTGGTATTTGGATCGCCCTCAATATATTTACCTCCCGCACTGAGAATTTTAATCCAATTATCATTTGTACGATTTCTACAGAAATCGTTGTATCCGTTCTTTTCAGGAGAAGAATTTACACTCTTACCACCATTTGAGTTTTTAATAACATTAATCCATTTTGTAAGACCATCTTTCGATGAACAACCTACACACGTTGAATAAGTGGGTGAACATTTTTTATTTATCAAAATAACTATCACAATAACAGTTAAAAATACCATTCCAACCCCTAATCCTATGAGGAGTAAATCTTGATTTGTAAAGACCATTTTATTTTATAACAAGATTTTTAACACTTAAAAAAAAATAACTTAATGTTTACCTAAAGTGAAATAATTCATCTTCCTAAAATGAATAAAAAATTTATTGAAATTATCTGTAAAATTTCTTTGATATTAGTTGTATTTATATTTATATGTCTTTTACTAATTAAAAGATTTGTGTATTTTAGTCCGTCAAATCATTTTCTTCCAACAAGAGAAAAATATCATATAATAAACCACGAACACTTATATGGATGTCTCCTTGAAAATAAAAGTAGCAATAAAATTATATTACTATGTCATGGAAATTATGGGAATATCTCTCACAAAGAAACAAAAATGATAGAAATGCGAAATTTGGGTTATTCAGTTTTATGTTTTGATTATTCTGGTTATGGAAAAAGTCAAGGTGTTCCTAGCGAACAGCGCCTCTACGATGATGCATCTGCGATGGTTGCTCTTCTTCGCCAAACATACCAACCTGAACAAATAATATTATATGGAGAATCACTTGGTGGGCCAATTGCCACATATGTAGCCAGAAAATATTCTATTCCAACTCTTATTCTTGAAGCACCATTACCAAGTGTAAAAATACTAATTAAAAATAAATATCCAATTATTTCATTTCTTGCATTTTTATTTCCAGAATTTGACACAGAAGCTTATCTGAGAGGATATAATGGAAAAAGTTTAATCATGCATAGTACAGAAGATAAAAAAATACCATATTCAAGCGTTCAAAACTTGATTGCATTGTGTTCGCAACATATCCAGATTAAAGGTTCTCACGGTGATCCTGTTATCCCATGGGAAAAAGTTAAGATATTTATAGAATCGTAATTTACTAACAAAATGACAGATATAATGCTTGACCTTGAGACTCTTAGCGTACGTCCGGATGCTGCGATAATTATAATTGGAGCTATCAAATTTTGCAGGAAAGGAAATATTCTTTCTTTAGAAGATTCTGACAAATTTTACAGACGTATCACAATTGAAAGTTGTAAAAAAGCTGGTCTTCGTATTGACAATTCAACTATGAAATGGTGGGACGAACAAGCTAAATATGTACGTTATGAAGCGTTAGAAAATCCAGATAGAGTTCCTTTAGAACAAGCACTCCAGGAATTTTCTATCTGGATGGGAAATTCTACATACGTGTGGGGTAATGGAGATGACTTTGATTGTACTATACTTGGGGAAGCATTTTCACGTTGCAATATGGAAATACCTTGGAAATTTTTTCTTACTCGTGATTGTCGCACATTATTTGATTTGGCTGGTATTAAAAAGGCAGATCTACCGCGTGGATTAGAACATCACGCTATTCACGATTGCTATAGACAGATAGTAGGTGTAAAGAATTCTCTAAGACGTCTTGGTCTTTAAAATATTAATCTAAAAAATTACGTTATAATTAAAAGTAAATGAAATTCTTAGAAATACGACTTTTGATGAAAGTAAAACCAATTGAAAAGATTTCTAGAGTTAATGTGACAAATATATCTCCTGTTAAAATACACATTGTAGATTTCAAAAAACTACAATTTTATAAGCAAAAACTTGAAAAAGAACGCAAAAAATAATATAATAATACTTTATAAATATGAAAGACGAAGACGAAAAAATTAAGATACAAGCATTAACTATTTTATCTAGATTAAATATTTATAATCCATGTGAAATAAAGACTAAGTATATAAATTCATTAGATAAAGTGTCCATACCTATTTTAAAATATATTTTAACTCAAAATTTTATCAAAGGTGCAGATATGAAAGCGGTTCTTTGTTTATTTGATACTCTTTTTTTATCATTATCGGTGCAAAAATATGATGGTGTTTATGTGTTAACAAAAGAAATAAAAGAATATATAACAGACTTATATGTATTAACTAACGGCGCGGATGGTACTGTATATAATGCTACTTTTTTTTCAGATATTGAGTTAGTTATTAAATTAGCAAACAATGAAGAAGATGAAGAAGATGAAGAAGATGAAGTAGTAGTAGAAAAAAGGAATAGAGAAATGATGATTCGTGAATACTATATTGGTATTGAAGGAATGAACAAACTAAGATATATAGTTCCTAATTTTGTTTATACTCTAGGTTGTTTTATGTGCGGCAAACCTTCTAAGAGCGATCCTTTGGATAAATTGTGTGAATCTTCTTCAGAAAAAATAATACCTTTTATTGTATATGAAAAAATACCAGGTAAAACAGTTGAAGATTTAATAGACAATACAGAAATTCCATTCAAGTTTGAACAATGGTTAGTTATTTTTTTTCAATTGTTATTGGCTCTGGAAGTTGCGCAAAGAGAAGTCGAATTTACACATTTTGATTTACATTATAAAAATGTTATGGTTCGTAAACAAGACAAATTTAATTACTCTGTTCCATTAGATATGTCTACATATACGATAACAAATCCGGAATTTATTCCTGTAATTATTGATTTTGGACGCTCTACTTGCACTATTGACTCTCAAACGGTTGGTACTTATGCAAAGGAATCAGTAGGTGTGTTGAATCATATGGTTCCAGGTCAAGATATGTATATGTTTATTTCTTATTGTTGTGATAAAATAACAGATATTGACTTTAAAAAGAAAATTGTCTCATTGATTACCGATTTTTACGGAACTGATCATCCGGTTATATATAGTATTAAAACAGGATCTACAATAAATACTCGTACAAAAGAACTAAAAGAATTTGTAAGTAGACCTACATCTGTAGGAGATACATTTCAAAAGGTGCCTGTAACTGCTATAGGTCATTACACCCCTCTTATGTTTATGAAGTCGTTATTGGACAAATACCCCGATATTTTAAAGCCGTATATTACTATGACAGAGCGCAAGATGTATAGGTCAATTCAGTATTCAATTATGATAAAAAAATATAATGACATATTTAATTATGTTGAAAAGGGAATAGATAAAGCAACAAGTTTATTGATAAGTTCTTCTACAGTTAAAAAACCTAGTTATATTATAACTAAATACATATGTGCATTATTGGAAAGATATAACAAGGATTTAGAATCTGAAAAACTAAATAGAAAGATTAAAGAAGTAAATGTATTTTTGTTAGAGAATAAACAGGAATTAATAAATTTTGACATAGATATGTTGGAGAAAGTATTTGATATTAAAATACCGTCTCAAGAAGAACTTGATAAGTGTATAAGTGATATATTGATTCTAAATATATATCTTCCGATTGAAACAATAAGATTTGTACTAAATAAAAAATCTTATGATTTTGATAAAAAACCTATAAAAGACGCAAGTCAAAAACTTAACTCTGTATTACTTTATGAAGATCAATTAAAAAAATATCTGCAGTTTTATTTTACTATTTTAGAGTTAAAATTGGATCATGTGTTTAATGACTGGATTGAAAGATTTAAAAGTTCTGAAATTTATGATTTTTATACACATAATTATCTTCAGAGTGAACGCGCTCGCAGGTGGTCAAAAACGTTACTTGTTTCATCAAAAAATAATAAACTCATCAAAAAACATTAAGTTAATTTAAGATTAAAAACCACACTTTGTTGGTGTGGTTTTAAAAATTTATATACTTATTTTTGTCTGTAAACACGAAGTACAGACATTTTATTCCATTTTCGACCCCGCTTCTTTAATCCTTCAGAGTTGAGTTGTTCTGCCATTAATGTCGGATCAAACTTTGCTTTCTTTGCTTTAATACGATCAATTATTGACATCTCATCCGGATTATCAACAACTGTTTTCTTTAAAGTCTCTGACGGGTGTTCTGTTGACAAAACTTTAAAATACTTTTTGCCATAAGGCAAATTTCCAACTTTTTCATCACCTCTTTGTCTTTTAAGTCTATAAGACATCTTTACCCTTTCTCCCAAAAGAGAAGATTCTTTCTGGGCATCTAAAACTGCCTGTAAAAATTCTAGCTTCTTTTCACTATAAGTGAGTTTCTCTTGATGAGAATATATAAGAACCCCCCGATCATTGAGATCTTCTAACCAGTCTAAATATTTGACAATATTTCGAGACAAACGATCTACTCTCCAGACAAAAATACCATCACCAGGTAAACATGCATATCCTATCTGAGCTAATGCGGGTGAAATATTTTTATATGCACTTTTAGATATAGAATAGACTTTAAAACGAGTAAATTCAGGTAAACTAGAAACAGCAAATCGCAATTCTAATTCTTGCGCCTTTAGAGAAACATTAACAGCCGTTGCTTGATCGGCAGTACTAACTCGACAGAACAAATATGCTGTGTGAATGTTTTTTTCGCGTAAATAATTAGCAATCTCTACCTCGCATTTGCAGTCAACGTCGTTAACCCACTCTCTAGTGCGAAAACCTTTCCATCCTACTTCAAACTGCCAATCTCCGTCTATCGATATTCGATGGTTGTGTATCTTACTTACTTCACAATCGTTTGAAACTGTTTCTTCTTCTAATACAGGTTGGATAACTGTTGTAGATAACTTGAGTCTCTCCATATATGCTTGCATTTGTTCAAGCATGTCTTCTGGAACTTCCATAATAACACCCTTTGCTGATTTAGGCATTTTTGAATTTTCTTATAATATTTGTTTTTAATTTTCATTTTTTTTAATCTATATTTTTTAAAATAAAGATTTATACAGACCACTTTTGTTGATCTTCCTTAGATAGACTCTTCCATTCTTCGCTCAGCTTCTTGGTAATTTCAGCAGGCTTATCACTAGTGAATTGAGCCTTCAACTCAACCCGCCTTGTCTTGCAGAACAATTGATATCCATTCAACTTCTTATCATTTGCAACGACCTTAGTAGATGGAGTTACATCGTCTTCTTCAACCAAATCTTCAACAGGCTCTGGAGCTTTCTTTGCACCCTTCTTTGGTGCTGGTGCGACAGAAGCTGGCTTGGAAGATTCCTTCTTAGTAGAAACTTGTTTCTTATCAACAGACTTTGTTACTGGAACATTTTCAATATTAGTTTTATCACTATCATACCTTTCCTTATCTTCAGAAGCTTGCTTTTCATACTTTTCTAGTTCTGATGCTCGCAAATTGTCAGCCTTTAGCTCGTTCCAAAGACGTCCTAGTTCAGAAGTAACCTCTGTAGACTTCAAGTCTGGATTGTCAGTTTTCAATTGCTTTCTGCGATCCTCGCAAAAATATAGGTAGGCACTCTTTGGACGCTTAGGACCCTTCTTGGGTGACTTTCGCTTTCCACGACGACGTGGAGTTTTATCATCATCGGTGTCAGGGGGAGAAATATAATTTGATTTCTCGTCATGATATCGAGCCTTATCTTCAACCGCCATCTTTTCATAAGATTCCAAAATCTTTTTGTCACCTGCCTTCTTGCTCTCTTTAAGCGCATTCCAACGAAGTCCTAGCTCTCTTGTAACATCAGTTGCCTTTGCATTACTTCCGAGAGAAGTCTTTACTTCTTCGCGATGCTCAGAACAGAAAAACAAATATCCAGATCTTCCACGTCTAGGCGCGTCTGGATCCTTCTTTCGAACTCCAACCGATCGTGTTGTCGAGCACAAACCCTTAACATGCTTCTGGACTTCAGATCCCATCCACAACTCTTCAATATTCTCACCGTTGTCCTTAAAAAAGGAAATTACAAATTTGTTAAATTTGTTTACGATAGCTGCCATTATTTCTATTTTCTAATAGAACCCTTTTTTTTAGATTTCAATTTTATTATTGCATATTAACCTGATTAATTTTCCATATACACCGTGCGTGCTATCTTTTGTGTATTGAAGACTTATTCAACAAGTTTGTTTTTCAAGAGTCAAAGTTCTGATTATTATACTGGACGACAGCGCAGATGTAGATAAAAATGACTGTTTATAACCATGAGATGTATACAACATAAAAAATATTTTTTTTAAATTCGCCATAACAAATCACGTCAAAAAAACCTTCCTGAATATCTCCATTACATTTTTTGGTGTATAAAACATATATCCGTTGTCTGTCATATCATACTTACCCCTGACGAATGTAAGAAGAATATTCTTCAATTCATCAATGTTATTATATATAACCGCCTTATCCTTCAAAATAAGAATATGCTCGTTTTCTATACTACCGCCATAAGTTATTACTGGCTTTTTACAAATTGCAAACTCTCCACACGTTAAACCAAAAGTTTCTCCACGGGATCTAGCATGAATTAATGCATCACATGTATTTACAAACATTCGTTTATATTTAACGCTAGTAGTTCCCTCCAAATAAAATACCCTATTATGATCTAAAAACTTTAATGTATTCATAAAGATGAAATAAATATCTTCTCTCTCTTCCAAAACACTCTGTATTGTTCTGTACACAAAATCGATGTCGAAAGATTCAACACCGCCGTATCTGCCAAATACAACTGCATCTTTTGGAATGTTAAGCATCGACCTTAAATCTTCACTAACATCAGGTAAAATAACCATGTGTGGTACTATAGGAAAATTTGTTTTATGTATAGTATTAATAGTAGTACTGTTAGTACTATATACTTCACCGTGAGGAAAAGTTGGTGAAAAAACACAGTGAATTAAATTCTTGCACTTAGATGATATTATACCATCCCACTGACCTGATTTTATAATATACAAATGTGTAACTCCCTCTTTACAAACTATTCTATCAATATCTTCATTGTTTGAATAATTAAAAACTGGAAACCTTTCAGTAAACTTAGTATAAGCTTTTTTGTCTACATCGAATTTTTCTTTTACTAATTTATAGTCTCTTGTGATAATAATACTTTTATTACCTAGAATCTTTTCGTTATAATCAGCATAATCGTATAAAACAACCTCGCTACCTCTCAGAGTTAGTTTATTGCTTAAAAAGGCTATGATTAGACCTTTATTTACTGAATCTCTATTCATTTTATTATAGAAAAATAATCTTTAAATATAATAATATTGTACGTTTTTTAATGAGACAGTAGCTAAATGTTTATAAAAACAAATTTGTTTTTATCTTTATATAAAATATAAATGATTATACGTAAATCAAAGTATTTATTTCCTTTAATAATCATTATAGTGTCTATACTAACTTTCATAATGCTCTTTATACTTTTTAAAGACAAAACAAGTTCTACATACATTCCTATTATTCCATCTCCTATTACTCCATCTCCTATTACTTCATCATTTGGTATAAATTTAGATAATCTTAGTCTCAAGACAGACCCTTCTAGTAGCACATTTCCAGCTAATTGGCCATTGACAAAAACACCAATAACTTCATTAAGAACATATTTCATTTCTCTCCAATCATTAAAATGGCTCAGATATTTGACTCTAAACAATACTGATGTTTTTATAGGAATGCAATCAATAGAGCAAATAAATCAACTAATAGGTGAATTAAAAACTTGGTCTCCAGCTCAACTAAATCATATCCTTGCATATTCAGTGGCGAATGAACTTCCTCCTACTGAGGCAAATGTTAATCTTATGATTGACACAGCAGCACAATTAAAAACTGCCCTCTCCCTAGTAAAAGGTGCTATGAAACCAGTTACTGCATGTTTGCAATTTATACCCGGTTGGATATCTGGAGGAAAATTTACTACCCAATCAATCAAATTGTTCAAAGCGCTTGATCCGATAATCTGTTTCAACATATATGGTTTATTCTTCAGTTCTCAAACATCAGGAAATGTGATATCATCTTTATTAAATAAGGCTTTGTCGTGGTCAGAGTCAGATGGTTCTATTGTTTTTGATAATTTTAAATCGATTAAGTCAGCAATGAATGATGCCGGTCTATCTGATTATAAATTTTGGGTTACAGAAGTTGGATGGGGATCCGCCCCTTTTGGAAAAATTAACGATCAGTGGGCAAATATGAAAAATGCTAAACAGTTTTACACTAACTTTTTGAAAATACAAAAACAAGATGCATCTCCTGACAGGATCTTTTGGTTTTGCATGAGAGATGACCCAAACGGAGTAAATAATGAAAGTTTTGGACTCTACACTGGACAAACTCCTAATCTTATTAGTAAGTTTAATTAGTACTGACGACCCTCTTTCCTTTTGGTCGTGCCAGCCGGTTCTAGGACACTAACTCTCTTCTTGATTTACTATAGTGATTTCACATCATTTAAATTCATACTATTTTAGTATGAATTATATGTTTTCACAAAGTCAATTCTAGCGCTCGAAGGAGCTTCGCCCTCTCAGTCTCATTCATTCCTATTTCAACCAAATCTTCGTTTCTAACGAACTTGAGGTGAAAAATACACGAACCACCAATATCTTTTATATCATCACTATATTTAGATAGATTCAGGCGATTAAGTATATCATCTACATTTGAAAATGAGGTCTCGAGTTCAATGATCTTTATTTTTAGTTCATCAACTGGTGAATCTGCAGCTACATATAAAGTAATATCTTGTCCGTTCAAAAGTCTTACATTGAGTTGAACTGTTCCCTATGTAGGACGAGATTTGAACTTTTCAAGATGTAACATTTCATAGTCGTTTCTTGAGGAAGTCCAGTGTGCCATTCCACCACGTAGGATTAACACCAAGTGCAAAATTGATTTGTGTGATATATTATAATCGGCAAGAGTAAAACCGCTTTTTTAAATCTAGAAAAATCTAAATTTGAGGACAGCGTAACCTACTATTCTTGATAAAAATATTTCTTGATCCTGTAGCATCTCTATCTATCACTAAACCACACTCATCGCAACTATAAACT
>Ga0247841_10001079_pt1 | contig 64766 bp, 50 predicted proteins | sample LaCruzMarch2015__2_FD_192410 | JGI IMG/M metagenome (GOLD analysis project Ga0247841, IMG submission 192410) | Freshwater microbial communities from meromictic Lake La Cruz, Castile-La Mancha, Spain - LaCruzMarch2015_18m | ecosystem: Environmental > Aquatic > Freshwater > Lake | place: Spain...
TGACTTCGGATTCAGAAGCCCGGGGCTGGCCGTAAAGAATATTATCTCTGATCGTCCCGCTGAACAAATAATCATCCTGAAGCACCATGGCAATCCGGGAACGGTAGGATTTTAAACCCAGGCTCTTCAGGTTATGCCCGTCAACAAAAATTTCTCCCCGGGTAGGGTCGTAGAAACGTAAAAGTAAATTTATCAGGGTAGTTTTTCCGGCGCCGCTCTTTCCTACTAAACCGATTACCTCCGATTCTTTTACCTCCAGGTCAATCCCGGACAATATTTCTTTACGGTTATCATAGCCGAAACTGACATCGCTAAATTTTATATTGCCCCTGATTTTTTCTAAATGAACCGGATGGCCCGGCTCTTTAATCCCGGGCTCTTCGGCTAATACCTGGTTAATACGCTCTAAAGATGCCGCTGCCTCCTGGTAGTAATTATTGATAATCACCATCTTGATCACCGGGAAAAAGAGCATACCCAGATAGGAATAGAAAGCCATCAGGGTACCTATGCTGATACGCCCGTCAAAAACCGCCCTTGCCCCAAACCAGATCAGCGTGACCAACCCCAAAGAAGTAAAAAATTCAGAAGTCATCCATAAGAAAATACCTAACCTTTCGCTCATCAGCGAAACCTTGAATATCTCTTGTTGTTTGAATTTAAATTCGCCGGCCTCATGTTCTTCTTTGGCAAAGCCGCTGACCACCCGGATACCGTTAAATACCTCGCTTAACCTGGAGGTCAATTCCGCGTATTTCTCCCGCACAAGGCTGTGTTTTTCTTTCAGGCGGGGCGCCAGCTTAAGAAAAGCCAAGCCGAATGCCGGCAGATAAAAAAGCGAGATTAAAGTCAGTTTCCAATCCAAAATAAATAAAATAACCAGGACAAAAAAGATATTGAAGAAAGAATAGATAAAGTCAATCGCTCCCCCGAATAAGAATTTCCTGATGCTTTCCGCGTCTCCGATAATACCGGATATAATTTTGCCCACCGGAGTATTCTCAACATACCTGACTGATAACCTGTGCAGGTGCCAATAGAGCCTGTTGCGCAAATCGCAGACCACATTCTCTCCGATAAAAGAAAACAGGTATTCCCGCATAAACCCGAAATAAAATTTTAAGATAAAAATAAACACCAGGGACAAGGACAGGATATTCAGCAGACCGGCATCTTTCTTAACCAGCACTTCATCGATGACGATTTTGATTACCCAGGGAAAGGCTAACCCGAGAAGGTTGGAAATAAATATGGAGAGAAAAGCAAAAGAGACTTGTTTCTTATAAGGGCTTAAAAAAAGCAGGAAATCCTTGGCAATATTTTTCATTTTATTACCCTGGCGGCATAGCTGGACACACGATATATTATCCTACTTTAATAGAAGAAATTCTACCCAAATTTATCCGGCCAGCCCCTTTAAGCCTGCTTGGTTAATTTCTCATATTCCAGCTTGATTAATTCCGGGGTAATCCGGTCAAAATAACCCCTCTTGCAGGATAAATCCGAAAAGTTTTTATTTTCCAGGTAGGAAAAAAGGCGGCAACCACCCTGGCACATGGGGACATACGGGCAGTCCGCGGGGCACTTATCCCAGGCGTCAATATTTAAAAACTGGTCATGTTTTTGGTTAAATTCTTCATTACGCACATCCCCGACAGAAAATTCAGGATAGCCTAACAACGAATTACATTTATATATCAGGCCCTTGGGGTCAATGGTCACCCCCGCGTCCTGCATGGTTAAAGGGCAGGCGTTTACAGCCAGGCCGGATGTGCGAAGTTTAAGTTTTCTCTTTAACAGTTCGCGCTTAATGCTGAGCACCTCATTAAATAAACCGTCCTTTTCCAGGAATGAAAGGCAATGGCTTAATTCAATGGCAGAGGGATTTTCTTTGGGGCCTAAACGGGGGACAATCGGCGCGAATGCGAAATAATCCAGTTTATAGAGCAGGCCTTCCTTATCAAGGTAATCCAGAAGCCGGGGGATGCTGGAAAAATTCTCTCGGTCAAAATTTCCGGCAACCGCCACTTTTACCTTATCGATTATGCCTTTAATGTTATTTATAATCAGGTCAAAACTCGGCTGACCGTCGGAAAACGGCCTGTTTTTGTTGTGCGCTTCCCTGTCTCCGTCAATAGTCACGCGCACTTCTTTCAACCCCACGCTTAAAAATTTATCTACCAGGTCAGGATAAATCAGGCTGCCATTAGTAATAACCCCAAAGGCAAAATCAACGCCACTTTTCCGCGCCCAATCCTGCATATGCCAGGAGATATCATAAATAGGCCGGATATTTAACAGGGGCTCTCCGCCATAATAGACCAGATATATTTTTTTAAGGTTTCTTTTCTCTGCCCGGTTAATTAGCCATTGGATTACCAGGTCGCTGGTATCCTTATCCATGAATATTTTTTCCCTGACTGACTCTTCGAAACAATAGTCGCACTTAAAATTACAGCTGTAAGTAGTCAAGATAGTGGTTTCAAAGGTCAATTTATCAGATTCGTACTTCAGCTGCCGGAAAAAATCCTTTAACTTCAGATTTTCTTCTTCCTCGTCTTTGACGATAATCCCATTTTCTCTTAGGGCGTCAAGGTTTTCTTTTAATTTGGAGCCTGAAAGCTGCTCCAAATTTTCTTTTAGCTCCTGGTCTATCTTAATCAATGCCTGGGTGCGGGTATTAAATAATAAGTACTTGCTTTGCTCCGGGTAATTCTCTACCCAGAGATTAAATCTAGATAGCTTCATTCTTATCCTCTATCTGTTTTGCGGTTGTATCCTGCAGCGACTCTGGTCGGCCGCCCAGAGCTTTGCTGCAAGGGACAGTTTTCCTGTTCTGCTACCTTATGCGAAGATTCTCAGTTCCTACTGGAAAACAACAACCCAAAGGGCCTACCTCAGACACATTATCTGAACCTTTTTTTATGACCTCCATTTTTCTCACCTCCTTTCGTTTAAGAAACTTTTCTCCTCAATATACCAATCCTTCATGGTATAAGTAGGCATACTTAATGCAAAATATTCGTTCGTATTTTCGAATTTAGCAGAAATCACATGGAAAACGAATGGAAAATAGAGAAAGCAGGCAGGCTGGTCTTCATAGATAAGCTTATGAATTTTTTGGTATATTTTTTGTCTTTCTTTTATATTTTGAGTGACCGCTCCTAATTCAAATAATCTATCTACTTCCTCATTTGCGCAGAACCATAGCTTATCAAGGCCCTTGGGTGATTTTGAAAACCAGTATTCTTTTGTCTGATCGGGATCTGTCCCGGCTAAAAATAATTTCAGCTGTGCCTGAAGTTTATGCTTATCTAAAAATTCTTGATTAAGCCCCTTTTCATCATCATACAGGACAACATTAATCTTTATCCCTATCTCCTGTAACTGTTGCCTGATAGCCATGATTATCCTTTGGTAAATCTGGCTCCCCGAATCCACTAATACCTTCAGTTCTAATTCCTCTCCATCTTTCTCTAAAATCCCATCATTATCTTCATCCTTCCAGCCTGATTCTTTTAATAGCCCCAGAGATTTTTTGGGGCTATACTCATACGGCAAAACTTCCGGATTAAACCCTGGGCATTGAGGATAAAAAGGCCCAGAGCATTCTATGCCATAACCATAAGCCACCTTCTCAATCAAACTCTTTATATCTGTGCCATAGGCAATCGCTTCGCGGATTTTTTTATCAGCGAGTAAAGAATCAGCTGTATTATAAAAAATGGCGTAATAAATATCCGCGGGAAAAGCATAGGCCTTAAATACAGGATCGTTCTTTATCACTTCGTAGTCTTCTCTTTCAATAAAAGTAGCATAATCCACCTCTCCACGCATCAGACTGATCCAGAGGCTGCGGGAATCAGGATAAACTTTAACCACAATTTTATCCAGATACGGCCTTCCTTCGTAATAATCAGGATTATATTCCAAAATAATCTGATTATTACCAGGCCAATCCTTGAATTTGAACGGCCCGGTGCCCACCGGATGGAAATTAAAATAGCAGGTTTTTAAATCCGCTTTCTCAAGGAGGTGTTCCGGGACTACCTCTCTTACTAATCTATAAATAAGCGTTGCAGAAGGTTCCTTCAAAATTATCCGGAAGGTATACTTATCCATTACTTGTGTATCTGTAATTAAATCAAAATATACCCTGAAGGGAGAATTAACCGCGGGGTCCATAATTTTATCGTAAGTAAATTTTACATCATAAGCGTTGCATTCTACCCCGTCATGGAAACGCACCCCTTTTCTTACATGAAAGGTATAAACCAGGCCGTCTGGAGAAATATCCCAAGATTCGGCTAAATCCGGCTCTATCTCGCCCTTTGAATTCAACCTCACCAGCCGGTTAAATATCAAATCCTGTAAAGACATGGAAACGCTGGAAGTAGTAAACAGAGGATTGATTATAGACGGCTTATTGCGCGTCCCCCAAACCAAGGCCCCGCCATAAGGCTTTTCTTGTCTAGGAATACTCTCGGCTATTGTAACCGCAGGCATAAACATAATCAGCAGGATTAATATGAATATTCGCATCTCAACTTTATATATAAGCAATTTTCGTGCCATAGGTTAAGGGCTGGAATAAATAATTAATATTATCGTCGGAAAAATTTATTTAGTAAAGAAATGCCTGGCTGTTAACCCGATGGGCGTTATGTACACAAAACAGTGCAACTTACCGCTATTGTGCACTCCGAAGCTTACCACTCAATGGTAACTCCCCCCTCAAAATACCGCCTGGGAGTGGGAAAATAATAGTCTGCCCAGTATCCGCTGTTGAAAAGATTATAGACATTCATAAAACAGGTAAAATTCTTGATCTTCTGGCTGGCTTTAAAATCAAAAACGAATTTTTTGTCGTTCGGCTGAAAGATATCGTAAGTCCGGTTCCAATAGTTATAGCGGCCGTCAAGATAAAGGCTGAGCCCTATCTTATGCTTGTATTCAAACCCCAGGTCAAAACTCTGCCTGGGGCTGTCCGTGTCCTTGACGATTTCCCTGGTTAACCTGTTCTCAACGTCATTAAACGCTGCCGTGCTGAAAAAACTTAAGCCCCTGAGAAGCTGCAGCTTTAGCTGCGCCTCTATCCCCTGCCTGCGGAATTTCTCAAAATTCTTCTTTATCCACTGGCCTTGGTCATTAGTGGTGCTGGAAATCGCATCAGAGACATCCGCTCTGTATAAAGAAAGTTTAAGCCAAAGTTTAGAGAGAGGCTGGCTTTCTATGCCCAATTCATACACCCAGGCCCGCTCGGGTTTAAGGTCCGGATTCACGGCGAGCCCGCTCAGGCTTTCATCATAATATTTCCAGAGCAGCGGCGGAGCGTTAAAGGCGTGCGAAACGTTCGCCCGGACAAAAGTAGCGGGTAATCCGTTGAAATGATACACGCAGCCAAACGAAGGGCTTAAGTCTTCGCTGAATTCGCTATTGCGGTCGTAACGCAATCCGAAATTTAGATGCCAGGGGTCTAACTTTAGGGTATAATTTGTAAATGGCGCCTGCAGATTCAAACTCTTGGCTTTAGTTAGGTAAGTTGACTTTAGAATATCCCAATCCGAGTCCATACCCACAATTAACAAATCCTTACCCCTGGGATGAGCTGCTGAAACTATGCTTACCTGGTAAAGCACATCTTTGCTTCTGATTATTTGCCAGGGAACATCAGTACTTATGTTGTCGAAATCTTTTGTGACAATATCCTGCCGGGAATTCTTTAAATCAATATTTAAATCAACCCCCTCAAAATTATTGCTCCAGCCGAGCTTCCCATACTGGCAGCGGTAGGGGGTCGCCTCCCAGGTCCCGTCGGGTAATTCGCCGCTATTCACATCACCCTGGCTGAATCCGAAAGAACCGGCTATTTTTCCCAATTCTTTTAAATCATAGGAAAGCTTTCCGAATGCTTTTTTTTCTGACACATCATCCCTTGCCCCTTTGCCCCCTGATTCCATATGGCTGGCAAATAGATAATAACCCAGGCCTGCCACTTTACCGGAAAGCTCGCCGTTCTGTTTCTGGGTACGATAGCCGGCGTAAGAACCGGAGATATTTCCTTTAGGTATTAAAGTTGTGCCGGTATCTTTAGTAATGATGTTAATCACCCCGCCCAGGCTTGAACCCCAAATACTGGAAGCGGCACCCTTAATCGTCTCGATGCGGGCTGCATTTTCAATTGGGAATTTAGAGGGGTTAACCTGGCCGGAGGCCTGGGTATTCAAAGGTATGCCGTCAATCATCACTCTTACCTGGCGAGAATCAGAACCTTGGATGCTTATAGAGGAGGGATGGTCAAAACCAGGGCCTGGATCTACGTAAACACCGGGGATGTAATCCAAGGCCTGACCTAAATCCCGGACAGGCAGCTGCTTGATTTCTTTCTGGCCAATTATTTCTACGTTCTCGCTTACCTGGCCCAAGCCGAGCCCTGCCCCGCGGCTGGTTACTACGATCTTCTCTAAATCTATCTCATTTTCTTCAACTTCCTGCCCCAGGGCTTTAGCCTGGATCAGGCAGATGATTAATATAACGATTAATGAATATCTGGCTTTGCGCCCTGCCGAGTACTTTTTATCCACTATTTTTCAAACCTAAGCTCTTCATCTTATTAAAAAGGGCGTTACGATGGATGCCTAATATCCTGGCCGCCTTAGCCTTATTCCCACCTACCCGCTCTAAGATTATCTCTATATATTGCCTCTCGAAATCTTTATTCGCTTCTTTTAAGCCCCCCTCGGCCTGGAAACTGTTTCCTATGCTGCTTTTGATAAATATATCAAAAGGTAAATCTTTGACCGTCACCACCCCTTCTTCTTTCAAGGCTACCAGGCGTTCAATAACGTTCTTGAGTTCGCGTATATTGCCCGGCCAATTGTAGTTTACCAGGCACTCCACTGCTTCCTTGGTCAGGCCTCCAATTTTTTTCCGGAAAATCTGGTTATATCTTTGTAGAAAATAATCTATCAACAAAGGCACGTCTTCCTTACGTTCTCTTAAGGGCGCCAGGTATATAGGGACAACGTTTAAACGATAGTATAAATCCTTCCTGAATTTTCCTTCTTGAACGGCTTGTTTTAAATCTACATTGGTGGCGGAGATTATCCGCACATCAACCCTGATTATCCTGGTCCCGCCTAACCTCCTGATTTCTTTTTCTTCCAGGGCCCTCAAGAGGTTAGCCTGGACATCTACTTTTAAGCCGGAAATCTCATCTAAAAAAAGTGTCCCCTCATTGGCCAACTCAAACATGCCCAGCTTCTGGCTGGCAGCGTCGGTAAAAGCCCCTTTCTCATGTCCGAATAATTCGCTCTCCAATAAATTTTCCGGGATACCGGCGCAGTTGATCGGGATAAAAGGTTTCTGCCTCCTGGGGCTGTTAAAATGGATGGCCCGGGCGATCAGCTCTTTACCCGTTCCGCTTTCACCGGAGATAAGGATGGTGGCGTCGTTCTTGGTTACTTTTTCAATTATCTCGTATATTTCTTTTATTTTTTTGCTCTTGCCGACAATATTCTCAAACCTGATCTCTTCTCTTTGGGAACGCAGATAGGCTACCTCTTTAAGCAATTTGCCCTGCTCTATCGCTTTCTGGGCAACCGTGATTACTTCCTGCACATCAAAAGGTTTAGTAATATAATCGCAGGCCCCTAGCCGCATTGCCTCTACCGCTTTGCGCGCGCTGTCAGTAGCGGTAGCCATAATCACGGATAGATTCTTATCGTATTCTTTAATCTTGCGCAGGACTACCATGCCATCAATATCCGGCATGATGATATCCAAAAAGACCAGGTCAATTGACTCCTTGGACACTCTATCCAACGCCTCTTTGCCGCTCCTAGCAGTCAAAACTTCAAACTTCCCCTCCAGAATAGCCTCGAATGTCTCCAGGGCCGCGGGCTCGTCATCAACCACCAGCACAACCGGTAATTTTTTTGGGTTATTCATAGCGCAACCGTCTTGTTTTACGATAATATTATATCATACTATGCAACCATTGATTAACTAAAATTGGCGGCTCTGGATAAATCCATGTTGCCTGGTATCATGGTTTGCTATACAATATGAGAAGAAAATATTCCTTTCGCTAAAATGGTAAATATCTATTTTACACTAAAACCCGCCCAAAAATTCGCCCAAAAATTAAGATTGACCCCCCGGATGAAACTGTCTATCGACCTTTTACAAATGCCGCTGTCCAAGCTTAACCAATTCATAAAAGAGCAGGCAGAAATAAATCCTTTGCTGGATACCGGAAACCCTGAAAAAGTATCGTCCGGGCAGAACAATTGCAGCCCTGAGGATGGAGACTGGCAGGACTACAGGGAAAGCCTGATAACCTCCCCCGTTACTCTCCAGGAACACCTATTGCGTCAATTGCATTTGATTGCTGATTCGCAGGAAGAGCGTGAAATAGGAGAATTGATTATTGGAGACCTGGATGACAACGGCTACCTTAGGTGCCCGGTAGAAGAAATTGCTGAATGCGCTAAAATAAGCCTGCCCGAAGTGAAAGAATCATTATCTATTGTCCAAACCCTTGACCCTATAGGTGTAGGGGCAAGAGATTTAAGAGAATGCCTATTAATACAAATAAAAGCAATAGGAGAAGAGGATACTCTTGCCGGACAGATTGTAGATAAATATCTGCCTTGCCTGGAAAAGAAAAGGTACAAATATATCGCCAAAAAGCTTAAAGCCCCCCAAGAAAAAATTAAAGAGTCTATAAAGAGAATTGCAAAACTTGAACCCAAACCCGGCCGTTCTTTTAACACAGAATGCTCCGCGCGCTTAATACCGGATGCCGCTTTAAGAAAAAATGAACAAGGGTATGAGGTTATATTCAATGACGGCGAATTTCCGCAAATCAATATAAACCAGAAGTACAGGCTGATGGCCAAAGAAAAAAACACCCCCGATGAGGTCAAAGAATACTTAAGAGAAAGGCTGGAAGCAGCCCGCTCCCTGATCGAGGCTGTAAAAAAACGCAAAGAAACCGTGCGCAGGATAACAGAAGAGATTGTCCTTGCCCAGAGAGAATTCCTGGATAACGGGGAGCTTAATTTTCAACCCTTGACCCTGGAATATATCGCCAGAAAAACCGGTAAACATAAATCTACGGTGAGCAGGGCTATAGCCAACAAGTACGTCCAAACGCCATGGGGGATACTTGAGCTGCGCTATTTCTTTAATTCCGGTGTGAAGCAGGAAAATGGCACGTTTCTATCTTCCAAGGCAGCGAAATCAAAAGTCAAAAACCTGATAGAAAATGAAGGGGAGCCTTTAACTGACCGGGAAATCGCTGATTCTTTTAAAAAAGAGGGGGTACGTATTTCCCGCCGGACTCTGGCTAAATACAGGATGCAACTGGGAATTCTCTCTTCTAAATCAAGGGGGGAATAAAAATAATGCTTAAAACCTACGGATGCTTTTTATCGAATTTCAGAAGCGGCGAGCGTATCAAGCTGAGACGATGGAGATAAAAAACTAAGATAGTATTTAATGTCCTTAAGCCGTAAATAATGCTGCGGGCTAGATTGATTGAAGATGCTTCCTTAAAATAGCGCACAGGCATGGGCAGGTCGCCTATGACAAAACCAAAATAAACCGCCTGCATTAGAAACTGGCTGTCAAAAACAAAGTCATCAGAATTATTATAAAAAGGTATTTTTTCCAGTACCGCCCGGCGGTAAGCCCGGAACCCCGAATGAAATTCCCCTAAATTCTGCCCAAAGCATATATTCTCTATGATAGTAAGGAAACGGTTGGCTAAATATTTGTAGAGCGGCATGCCGGAAGCCAGGCATTCTTTTCTTGTCCTGACCCGGTTACCCAGGACAATATCGCAAACCCCCAGTTTTAATATATTAATAGCAGCGGGGATGAGCCGGCTGTCATATTGGTAATCAGGGTGGATCATCACTATAAAATCCGCCCCTTTTTCCAGCGCTAATTTATAGCAAGTCTTCTGATTAGCGCCATAGCCAAGATTTTTCCGGTGGGTAACTACGGTTAATTTTAAGGAGCGCGCTATCTCCGCCGTATTATCGCTGCTTGCGTCATCCACTAAAATAATCTCATCAACGCTACCCGGAGGAATATCGTTTATAGTTTTTTTTAGAGTCAGAGCGGCATTATACGCCGGCATGACTGCGATAACTTTTTCTTTTGCCATAATTACCATAATTATACCATTAAGACATGCCTGAAAACAAGAAAATTGCCTTAGGCAATAACCTAAAAAATCCTATTTAAAATAAAGGCACGGCGAATCAAGGCGGGCCGCGGCTAAGCCTGGTTTTATCTCCATCAGCTTTTTATACAAAGAAAGTGCCTCTTCTTTTTTGTTGGCGCGGCAATAAACCCTGCCCAGGACAATATAGGCATCTACATACCCGGGAGCCAGCTCAACTGCCTTTTCAAGCGAGATGATAGCCTGCCGGTCATCTCCGGCTGAAGAATACAAAGTGCCGAGGTTATAGTATACCCCTGCCAGGCCGGGGTTGATCTCCAGCGCTTTCTGATAGGCCGCGATTGCTTCTTTATTAAGTTTCCTGTCCGCGTATTCCAGGCCAAGCTCATTTAGGAACCTCCAGCTGTCCGGAGAAAACTGCAAGGCCCTCTTATAAAGGGAAACCGGGTCTCTCCAGTAATTATTCTGTTTTATAGTCAGGCAGGCATAAAAAGATAAAATGGATATTGTCAAAGCCGCGGCCGCGTATCTGAATCTCCTCGAGTCATACAACAGGCATAGCCCTTTGGCTAAAATCAGGAAAAATCCTATTGAAGGCAGGTACAACCAGTGTTCCATCATAAAGGAATAATTGATAGCGTAAATATTAGCCACCGGTAATAAGGCCAGGAGAAACCAGGATATGGAAAAAAACACCAATTTATTTTTTTCCCTCTGCCTGACAGCAATAGTTATCAATGAAACAGCTATCGCCAACCCCAGTATCGCCTTAGGGTCAAAAATACTGAATAACCTGTTCCCGTATTCCAGGTGCAGATCAAAAGGAAATAACAGGAGCCGGGCATACTCGGCCAGGGCTACAAAGAACCCCGGGATCCTCTGGAATAAAACCGGCGAGACAGGGATTGAACTTTTTAATACAGTCAACCTTAAGGCGACATAACCTAAAACTATGAGGGAGATAAACAGGAATTCTTTTGCTTTGAACTTGCTTTTAAAGGCATAATGGTAAAGTAAAATCAATAACGGAATAACAACGCTGTTTTCCTTGGAAAGGAGCGCGAATACACAGCTAAGCAATGCCAGGATGTAGGTTTTATTGCGGACAGAGGATAATGATTTTATATAAAATATCAAGGATAACAATATGAATATGGCAGATAAGGAATCGGAGCGCCCGGATATATAAGAGACGGCCTCGGTATGGACGGGATGGGCCACAAATAAGGACGCCGTAAGAAAAGCCAGGGGTTGGCTGCAGAAAATAATATTGATTAACCAATAGACGGCCAATGCCGCAGAAATATGCAACAGGGTATTGGTGAGATGATAACCCACGACATTCAATTTCCACAAGGAATAATCCACCATGTGGGTAACCATCTGGAGCGGGCGATAAAAATTGGAGCTACTCCCGCTCCCTGCCCCCATGCCTTTTGTCATAATCTCCGGAAAATTGAGCCAACTTTTTATATAGGCGTTATCCTTCACCAGGCCAAAATCATCCCAGATAAATTTCCCGTCCAGGCAGTTGCTGTATACGGCAAAGCCCAAAACTATTATCAAGAAAATTGCTAGCGGTAATGACTTACAACAATTTTCGCAGTGGGTCATTTTATACTTTCCTATACCCCAGAATAAGCTGGATTAATATGGCCTTTTTCATTACATTAGGATTGCCGGGGAGAAAAGCATGCGGTTAATGGTGGTTCTCTTTTAAGATCTTCAAGAACACGCTTATAATCTGGGGGTCAAATTGAGTGCCTGCGCCTTCTTTCATTATCTTCAATACTTCGTTTTTGGGAAAGGCCTTGCGGTAAGGACGGTCGGAAATCAATGCCTGGTATACATCAGCTACGGCAATAATTCGGGCTCCGATGGGGATATCTTCCCCTCTTAACCTTGTAGGATAACCCTTCCCGTCCCATCTCTCATGGTGGTAAAGCATTAAAGGGATTATGGCATGTAAAAATTGTATCGGCCTTATGATGTCCACCCCCAGCTGGGGATGGGTCTTGATTATTTCAAATTCCTTCGGGGTAAGTTTCCCCCTCTTCAGTAAAATCTTCTCGCTTATCCCGATTTTTCCCAGGTCATGCAGCATGGCTGCCTGATTGATACGGTCTATTTCCTCCTTACTCAAACCTAAGGCCTTGGCAATTTCTGTGGCATAATGCACGGTCTTCTCTACGTGTTCGCCGGTATAATGGTCCTTCACTTCAATTGTCTTGGCAAAGGCAAAGATAGCTTCTATCAAGCTCTGGTTTGCCTGCTTATTAAGCTTCCCGATCTTCTTCTTCAGTATATTAACCGCGGCCCCTTTTTCAAACTTTTCCAGGGCGGGGTATTTCTTTCTGCCCACATCTATAGACGTATAAACCTTGTTCCCTCCGTCTTCTTTGATCTTCGCCACCATGTGTTCGGCAAGTTCAATCAGGTCAATGCCCTTGACGATCTTATCTTCCGGATAAGAAGCAACCGCCATGCTTATCTTTAATTTAACCCTGTGCTTTTTATCTCCGAAATTATACAAGTTAAAAGCGTCTAAAAGCCTCTGGGCTAAGGTTAAAGCCGTAGACCTCTCTGTACCGGGGCAGAGGATTATGAATTCTTCTCCGCTAAAACGGATAACAATATCGTAACGGCGCACCATCATCTTAAGTTGTTGCGCCAGCTGCTGTATTACCAGGTCGCCGAATGGGTATCCATAAACATCGTTTATAGACTTAAAATAATCTATGTCCAACATTAATACCGATATCGGGTGGGCATACCTCCTGGCGCGGTAAAATTCAGCTTCAATTACTTCCTCAAGATAACGGTGATTATAAAGGCCGGTCTGGGAATCCCTCAGGGCCAATTGTTTCATTTTCCTGTTTGATTTCATCAGTTCCTTATCCAGCATCTCACGTTCTTTTTCTGATTCTTTACGGTCAGTGATATCGCGACCGACCGACTGATATTCAAGGAGTTTTCCTTCATTGTCAAATATTCCCCGGTTAGTCCATTGCTGCCAGCGCACCTCTCCATTGGCCGCTATAATCTTATGCTCATGGACTAAAACAGGGTTTTTAAGATTAAGGGTGCTAAAATCATCTTTTACTTTCTGATGCTCCTCTTCCGGGACGAGTTCCATAATATTTTTCCCTAAGAGCTCGGCCTGTTTTTTACCGAAATAACGGCAGCATGCCTCATTAACAAAAGTTAATGTTTTATCCGGCAGGAGGCGGCATATCAACTCGGTCTGGTCTTCAACAATAGCGCGATAGCGGACCTGGCTCTGCTTCAACATATCCGCGGTGCTCTTACGCCCTTCTTCCACTCCGATGGCTACGGCAATAATCTCTAAGAACCTCTTGTCTTCCTCGGTAGAGATAAAGTCACGCTGGTAGACTACGCATAGCGAACCGATATAGGCACCACCCAACCTCACCGCCTTGCCGATATAGGTTTTCAATTTATAAAGGTTAACATTAGTGTCGGTCTCTGCGTATTTAGTCTCGCCCAAGTTGCGCACTTCCATAACTTCATCGCTGTTTTGCCTAATCACATCATAACAGATATGCCCTTCAGCCCCGCTCAGAGGTTTAAAACCTTCAGGGGCATGCCATATACCCCAGGAATAAAGTTTATCCCCTTCAAGGCGGTTATACAAAGCGCAATCCGCGCCCAATAATTCTCCGCAAAGAGAAGTAAGGCGGTTAATATTTTCAATCGGATCGTTGCCAAAATCAAGGAAGCACTCATTGATTTTAACAATCCTGTCTTCTGTCCGTTTATGTTCAGTGATATCCCTGATTACTGTAATGACCTGGGCAACTTTATCTCCCCTGAAGACCGGTATCTTGCGCGTTTCAGTGATAAACTCTTTGCCATTGAGTTTATTAGCCTCCTCCGTAACCATACCCTTGCCGGTATCAAATACCAGCCGGTACTCCTGGTAAACCTTATCAGGCAAAAACGGGAATACCTCGGGTATCCTTTTGCCTATGGCATTTACTTCCAAACCTAAATCTTTATTCCATTCTTTAAAAGTCTGGTTTATAAGAACAAACCGTAAGTCAGAATCAACCACATGTATAGCGGCAACCATAGAGTCGAGCGTTGTACGATAGCGCAATTCTGATTCTTTTAGCTCTTCTTCCGTCCGTTTACGCCCGGTGATATCGCGGACGTACTCGATTACTCCGTTCATCTGATTGGTTGCCGAATCAAAAAGCGGGAAACTGTATACTTCCAGCCAACCAACCGTCTTCCCGCCGCTTCCTGCTTTGGGGACGACCTCGCAAGCGGTTTCGCCATTCTTAATGGTCCGACAGCTGGGACAGGTATCACAGGCCCTCTCCCGACCATGGTAAGCCTGGTAACATTTCTTGCCAGCAATAGGCATGGCATGGGCGTACCATTTTTCCATCGTGGAATTGACGCGTATAATATTCAACTCCATATCAAGAATGCTCAGCCCGTCCTGGATACTGTCAAATATGCTGCTTAGAAAGTGTTCTCTTTTGACTATCTCTTCTTCGTTTTCTTTACGCTGTAAGGCGTTTACAAAAATATCGGCTACGATTTTAAGCAGGGTAACCGCCTCTTCCTCCCAGGCATGCTCTACCCGCACAGTCTCCATTCCCAGGAACCCTATGGCAGAACCGCTGTAAACCATAGGCACTACGATGAGAGACTGCACTCCCTGTGACTGCAAAAGGTCCTTCTCCCTGAATGCCTCAGGAGGCAAGTCGCTAACCCGGGGAACACAAATGTTTTCTAAGTTTAAAATCTTTTTCCCCCACCAGGCAAAATCATCAATCTTTACCCCCCGCATCTTCTGTATAAGCGAATCGATTCCTTCCGCGCACCACTCATGGGTGTTATCCGCCGCATCTCTTTTATCAGAAACTAAAAACACATAGCTGCGGTCGGCTTTGATGAATTGTCCGATTGAACGCAATACCTGGTTTATTTCAGCGTCAACTTTTTCTACCGGCAGATTAATAAAATTCGTGGATACCCTGGCAATAAGTTTTTCCAACTCAAACCTGAAATTTAATGCTTCCTCCATCCGCCTGCGCTCGCCTATCTCTTTTTGTAAGTCCTCATTAGCCTTGGTAACTTCCGCGGTGCGTACCTTGACCCGGATGGCAAGCTCTGAACGCGCCTGGTCTAGCTGTTCAAGAATGCGGCTATGCTCAGCTTTTAATTCTTCCAATTCAGCAAGCTGCTGGCCTACCGTTAACAATTCATCCTTGATTTGTTCGTTTGTCTTCTCTTGATTTTCCATCTTATTGGCTATAAAAGAAATAAGGCAATTCTCTATGCCTAGAAAATTGCCTTATCCTCAATATAATCTAAGGTCATTTGACCCCCGCTCCTTTATGACTGACTAGCAGATAAACTATATCACATTAATGCCAAAAAGTCAAATCCAGAAATGGATAACTAAAAGGCAAATCTGCTTTTGTATTGGATTAAAACTGTTTGATAATATAGAAGTTACGAATTAATTAAGGCCAAGGTTTCGCTGCGCGTTTTTTGGTTCTCTTTGAATATCCCCCTGACCGCAGAGGTTACGGTCAAAGTCCCGGATTTCCTTATCCCGCGCATAGACATGCATAAATGCTCGGCTTCTATAACCACCATTACTCCAAGGGGTTTTAGCTTAGCCATAATTATTTCGGCTATCTGGGTAGTCAACCGCTCCTGGACCTGCGGACGCTTGGATAAAGTGTCCACCACCCGGGCCAGCTTGCTTAAGCCAGTGACCCGTCCGTTCTTGGGTATATAGGCCACGTGCGCCTTGCCAAGGAAAGGCAAAAGATGGTGCTCACACACACTATATAAAGGAATACCTTTTAAAAGTATGATTTCGTGGTGTTTCTGGTCCAAAATCACTTCCAGCTCTTTTTCTGGGTCCCGGCTTATCCCGGCGAATATCTCTTCATACATCTCGGCTACCCGCTTAGGCGTCTCTAAAAGGTCATTCCTCTTAGGGTCTTCGCCGATTGCTTCTAATATATCCCTGACTGCTTTTTCAATCTTCTTCTTATCCATTTTGCCTCCGGTTACTTGCCAATACAAAATTGGCTAAAAATCCTGTCTAATAAATCTTCCGAAAATTTCTTCCCTAATATGCCATCCAGCCAGGATAGGGCATCTTTGATATCCTGGGCGGCAAACTCACTGGATAGCTTATTATCCAGCGAACCAATTGCTTCTGCAACAAGTTTTTGCGCCTCTCTAATGGCGGCAATGTGCCTCAAATTACAAAGCATCACCGCGTCTGAACTATGCACCCTGCCTTTATACACCGAATTGGCAATCGCTTCTTCAAGTAGATTGATATTCCTGGATTTCTTCGCCGAGATATCAACCGTAAATTTAAATCTCTTTAAAATCTTGCCTCGTTCAATCCTTTGCTTCAGGTCCATCTTGTTTATAGCGGCAATAACCGCCTTCTTCTTTAATTTAGCCATCAGGGACTGGTCTTCCCCGGTTAATCTCTTGCTGCCGTCAAATAACAGGATAACCAGGTCCGCCAAATCAATGAATCTTCTTGAGCGCTGAACAGCTTTCTTTTCTATCAAATCCCGCGGCTCCAGTATGCCTGCGGTATCCACGATCCTTATGGGTATGCCTTTTATATCTATAATCTCCTCGATGGTATCACGGGTAGTCCCGGGGATAGCGGTGACTATGGAACGCTCCTGCCTGAGCAGGGCATTCAATAAGGATGATTTCCCTACGTTCGGCCTGCCGCAGATAACCACCTGTATCCCTTCACGCAATACCCTGCCGAACCTGGCACTCTCAAGGAGTAATTTCATTTCAGCGTCAATATTTATTAGCTTTTGCAAAAGGCCTTTTAATTCCGCGGGCTTGATTTCCTCGTCGGGAAAATCTATATTGGCTTCCAAGATAGAAAGGATTTCCAGCAAGGCTTTCCTTGTCTTATTAATCTGGCCGGACAGGCGCCCTCTTAATTGTTCTTCCCCTATTCTTAGGGCAGAGTCTGTCTTGGCGCGGATAACATCCAGCACCGCCTCTGCCTGGGCTAAATCAATCCTGCCATTTAAGAATGCCCGCTTGGTGAATTCGCCCGGCGAGGCTAAGCGGCAGCCGTTTGTAACAACCAGATCCAGCACCCTGCGCAAAGCCACAATCCCTCCGTGGCAGTTTATCTCCACGATATCTTCCCTGGTATAAGACCTGGGAGCGCGCATCAGGGTCAATATCACCTCGTCGACAACCTCTGTTTTATCCATAATCCATCCGTAGTGGATAGTATAGCTATCAAAACCCGACGGCTTTGATTTATCTTTAGAAAAGAAAATTTTGTCGGCTGTTTGTAATGCTTCTTTGCCGCTGATACGGACAATACCTATGCCTGATTCGCCTATCGGCGTAGAGATTGCCGCAATGGTATCATTAAGGTCATAATTTTTCATCCCTGTATTCTCCTACCACAAATAACGAACCGCAAACCAAGATCAAATCATTTCTCCCGGCTATCCTCGAAGCCAATTTTTTTGCCTGGGATACGCTGCTGGTTAGATACGCTTTCTTCGAGGGAAAATATTTCGCTAAACCAGAGGCAAGCGCTGCCCGGGGATTATTAGCCTCGGTGAGGATAACCACACTGGCTAAGCCACGGAGCTGGTTGCATATTCCCCGGATATCCTTATCTTTGGAAATGCCTAAAACCAAAATCAGATTTTTATATTTGAAGCCTTCCCGGATTGTTCTCTTTAAAGCCTTGCTTGAAGCAATATTCTGCGCGCCATCCAAGACCACCTGAGGATTCCGGGAGATAACTTCGCATCTTCCCGGCCAGACAGTATTATTAAGGCCCCTGCTTACGGAATCTTTGGAGATATTAACACCATAGAAACTCAATGCCTCGGTTACCCCCACAGCCAGGCTGGCATTAACCAACTGGTGCTCTCCCGGGAGATTTACTTTTAAATCCGGGTATCTCCTCAAAATCCCTTTCAAGCTAAAACTGCCTTTTCTTTTCCTGAATGTTATATCCCTGCCTACTTCAAATAACCTGGCGCCTACCGCCTTGCATCTACCTATAATTACTCTGGCAGCTTCCTTTTCCTGCGGCGCGCTTATTACTACCGGCTGCCGCTGCTCTTTTATTATTCCGGCCTTTTCCCCGGCGATCTCCCGCAAGGTGTTGCCCAGTTTCTGGGTATGCTCATAACTTATAGGAGTTATGGCGCAAACCAAAGCGTTAACTGTATTGGTGGCATCCAGCCTGCCGCCTAAACCGGTTTCTAGAACCACAAAATCAACTTTTTTTTGTTCAAAATAAAGAAAGGCTAAAGTTGTGTACACCTCAAAGAATGAAAGCGGCCCATATTTTGAATTTTTATTGTAATCATCTATAAGCGGTTTTACCCGGCTGGCTAAACCGCTTAACTCGTTTCTGGTAATCATCCCTTCAAAATCTTCTTCGGGATGCGCCCTGTTGCGGGCGAGATTAGGTTTTAAAATCCGGATCCTTTCCCTGAAATCCGATAAATGCGGAGAGGTGTATAAACCTACCCTATAACCGGCCTGCCTCAATATATAGGTAACAAAGGCACAGGTAGAACCTTTACCCTTTGTCCCGGCAACGTGCAAACACCTTAGAGTATCTTGGGGGTTATCCAGGGCATTTAAGAAATCTTTAATCCGCTCTAACTTGAAAGACTGCTTATAGGGGTAAGCAGGGATTTTCTCGTAGTTAATAAAAGATTCCAGATAGCGGATAGTTTCTGGGTAGGTCATCCATTAATGGCGGAAATGCCTGATACCGGTAGTGACCATGGCTATCTTATATTTATCAGCCATCTTGATAATTTTATCGTCGGCAATCGAGCCGCCCGGCTGGATTATCGCCTTGATTTTATATCTGGCGGCCAGCTGTATCGCGTCTTCCTTGGGGAAAAAAGCATCAGAGGCCATGACAGAGCCGGCAGTAAGTTTTCCCGCCTTTTTGGTAGAGATAAACACGGAGTCAACTCTGGACATCTGGCCCGCCCCAATACCCACCGTCTTGGTCCCGCGCACAAGAATGATAGCATTGGACTTAACATGCTTGGCTACTTTCCAGGCGAAGATAAGCGATTCCAAGTCTTTTTTCGCGGGCTTCTTTTTGGTCACCACCTTAAGATTATTCATATCCAGGGTGGCTAAATCTTTACCCTGGAGCAATAAACCGCCGGTTATACGCTTGAGGTCAGGCTCATCTATAGGCGCTAAATCATCTATTTCCACTAAACGCAGGTTCTTTTTTTCCTTAAATAACCCGATTGCATCTTTATCAAAACCTGGAGCGATAATACATTCCAGGAACCCGCTTTTTGCCACAATTTTGGCGGTTTTAATATCCATCTTCCTGTTTAAAGCGACTATCCCGCCGAATGCAGAAAGCTTATCGCATTTCCAGGCCGCCAGATACGCCTTGTCCAAAGCATCATCCTCTGCTGCCCCGCAGGGGTTATTGTGTTTGACGATGACTGCCGCCGGCCTGGCGAACTCTTTGACTAATTCAAAGGCGGAATTAAGGTCAAGGATATTATTAAAAGACAATTCTTTGCCTTGCAGTTGCTTTAAATTTATCAGGCCCCTGGCTTTGCCTTTCTCTTTGTAAAATGCCGCTTTCTGGTGCGGGTTCTCCCCGTAACGCAAATCCTGGATTTTTTCAAAGGTTAAACTGAATTCTTCTGGCAGGCCTATTGGAAGTACCGCGCTGTCAAAATATTTATATAAATATTTGTGTATGGCGCCGTCATACTGGCTGGTGCGGCCAAATACCTCAATGGCTAAATCGCGCAACAAACTTTTAGGCAGGGAACCGTTATTCCTCTTAAGCTCTTCGATGACCTGGGCGTAGCGGCTGGGGCTACAGACCACTGCCACTGACTGGTGGTTCTTTGCCGCCGAACGCAGCATCGAAGGCCCGCCGATATCAATATTCTCAATGATCTCTTCAATCTTTACTCCCGGCTTCTGAGTGGTCTTTTCAAAAGGATAGAGATTTACCACCACCATATCAATCAGCCCGATGCCATGCTCCCCCAGAGTTTTCATGTGCTCGGGGTTTTCCCTTAATGCCAGCAGCCCGCCATGTATCTTAGGATGCAGGGTCTTTACCCTTCCATCCAGCATCTCAGGAAAACCGGTATATTCAGATACCTCTTTAGCCGGTATATTATTTTCCCGCAGCAATTTTGCCGTGCCGCCGGTAGAAAGAATCTCCACCCCGAATTTATCCAATTCCCTGGCCAACTCTAAAATCCCTGTTTTATCCGACACGCTGATTAAAGCCCGCTTGATCTTGACCATAAATATCCCTCTTTTAAGTTGGATTATTTGTTGAAACGAAAATTCACTAAATCCGTATCCTGCATTACATAATCTTTCTGCTCCAGGCGCTGTTTTCCCGCCTGCTTGGCCTGGTTCTCTCCGCCGCACTGAATAAAATCATTGAAGCTGATGATCTCGGCGCGGATAAAACCTTGCTGGATATCCGAATGTATCGTACCTGAAGCTTCCCAGGCAGTAGCGCCTTTTCTGATCAGCCAGGCGCGCGTCTCTTTTTCGCCGGTGGTAAAAAAACTGATAAACCCGGCTTCACTGACTGCCCGGGCTAATAAACTATCCTGGTCATCCAGTTCATTCTTTTCAGCGACAATCACCGGCCTTTTTGTAAACATGCTGTAGCTGGCGACCACCTGCTTTTCTTCATCATTTAAGCCAGCCGAGAAAATAAATTCTTCTTTTTCCAGGATGCCTTTCAGTTTATTTAACAGGGCCTTTTCCGATTCTTCCTGGGCCCGGCCTAAACGCGTTTCTACAAATTCCAAATCTTTCAGGATCAAGTCGGTGCGGGAATCTTTCAGGGCCAGGATCGCGTCTACATCCAATGCCGCATCTTCAGCCGCCAGCTCAACCTGAATATATGTTTTTTTCTTGGCTTTGGTTATCTTATCAACCTGGTCAAGCCGTGGGTCTTTAATGTTACGCTTGCCTAAACTTATCTCGGGAATAGAAAATACGCTTATTTTCATTTTTATTTAAGTTATAAAACGTGGCTAAATTATTCCTCTTCCTGTTTCTTGGATGCCTGGTATTGGCTTATGATATTCGAGGCGATCTTATGCGGGACTTCTTCGTAATGCGCAAAACGCATAATATACATTCCCCTGCCGCCGGTAAAAGAGCGCAGGTCATTGGCATAAGTAAACATTTCGGACAATGGGACCTTGGCTTTGACAATCTGCAGTTTTCCCTTAATATCCATACCCATGATACGGCCCCTGCGGGAATTAATATCCCCGGAAACAGCGCCCAGGTATTCCTCGGGTATGGTTATATCCACATCCATAACCGGCTCAAGCAATGCCGGACCGGCGGCCAAGACCGCTTTTCTTAAAGCCATAGCCCCGGCAATCTGAAAGGCCATATCCGAAGAGTCAACTTCATGATAGGAGCCGTCGCAAAGAGTGACCCGGACATCTTCTATCGGATAACCGGCTATAGCACCCTCTAAACAGGCCTGCCTGATGCCTTTTTCTGCTGAGGGAATAAAGTTCCGGGGAATAGCCCCGCCAAAAATCTTATCTACAAATTCAAAACCCTTGCCTTTTAAAGGCTCGATTTCAATCCAGACATCCCCGTATTGACCGCGGCCTCCGGATTGGCGCTTGAATTTACCCTGGACTTTGGCGCTCTTGGTAATCGTCTCCCTGTAAGAAACCTTGGGAGTACCTAATTCCACTTCCACGTTGAATCTTTTTTTCATCCGCTCAACCATAACCGCTAAATGCAGGTCTCCTAAGCCCGAGATGATCAATTCCTTGGTCTGCTGGTCATGGGTCACCTTAAATGTAGGGTCCTCGGCAGAAAGCTTGTGCAGCGCCCCGGAAATCTTATCTTCATCCTGGCGGGATTTGGGCTTGACCGAAGCAGAGATAGCCGGCTCGGGAAAAATAATCGCGGGGAATAAAACCGGGTTTTTCTCATCGCCGAGGGAATCCGAAGTCACTGTCTCTTTTAATTTGGCGATTGCCACGATATCACCGCAGGAAGCAGAATCAATTCCTCTCTCTTCTTTGCCCTGAAGAAGATAAAGCTGGCCGATTCTTTCTTTGGTCCTTTTATTGACATTATAAATACCGGTGTTAGATAATAATGTCCCGGAAAAAATCCGTAATAAACTAAGCTGCCCTACATAGGGATCGGATATGCTCTTAAAAACAAACGCCGAAAAAACTCCCTCCGCTTTAAAGATGACTTCTTTCTTTATCTCCGGCTTTACCGGATCACTTCCATCAACGGCAGGGCGCTCCGTCGGGTCAGGCAGGCATTGGATAACCGTATCCAGCAATTCGGCAATGCCCTTATCGGTTAAAGCAGAGCCTCCCAACACAGGAAAAACTTTACGCTTGATTACTCCCTGGCGCAGCCCGCTTTTTAATTCCTCCGGAGATAATTTTGTGCCTTCAAGGTATTTCTCAAGCAGCTTATCGTCGCTTTCGGCAATAGCCTCGGTTAAATCCGGGTCATCTAAGCTGTCTATCATCGCGGCTTTATTGGAAAACCTGTCTTTTATCTCGGCTAAGACTTTATCTCTATCCGCGTCTTCTTTGTCTAATTTATTTATGAATATCAAGCAGGGCAGCTGAAATTCCTCCAGAAGCTGCCAGGCGCGCTCGGTACCCACCTCTACGCCAGAAACAGCGTCTACGACTATGACCGCAGCGTCCACCGCGCGTATACCCGAAAGGACCTCCCCGAAGTAATCCGCGTAACCAGGAGTATCAATTATCTGAATCCGTGTATTTTTGTAATCGCAAAACAAGAGGCCGGCGTTTATGGAGCTTTTTCTTTCTATCTCGTCGAAGCTGTAATCACTTACGGTTGTCCCATCGCTGATAGTGCCTTTTCGCTTGGAGGCTTTGGAGAAATAAAGGATGCTTTCTGAGAGGGTAGTTTTCCCGGATTGCGCATGGCCTAAAAGAATGATGCTTCTTTTGTTATGGGTATCCATAGCCTATGCTCCTTTTATCGTAAGAACCGTATTATATAACACCCAAAGTTTAGGGTCAAGGAAAAACAAGGGGAAGGCAAGGCTTTACCAAATATATTTTAAAATGACCGATGGGCCATAAATATCGCTGTTGGCATTCCTGATAATATCTAAATCTTTATAATTCCAACTGGGGTTATTAGCATAAATTCCGGTCTCGGTAAGGTTCTTCTGTCTTAAAGAAATGTAATTAAAACCTACCCCTGCTGAAAAGTGGGAGGTGAACTGGTAGCTCAATTCGACCTCGGCTTCCAGGCCATACCCGTTTTTACCATTTTGCCAGAAAGAATACTTTCTCAGGTTCCACCAGCCAAAGGCATCTGTGCTTAACCAGGAATAGGCAAAACTCATTGAGCTGGAAAGTTTACCGCGGGAGCCTCCTGCGCGTAAACCTAAACGCGGACCGTAATACTTAATCTTATAAAACGAATTCAGGCTATTAAATGGTTCGCTCACAGTCTGGTAATCATCTACGGTGTAAACCAGGTTAATCATCCCATAACGGCCTTCCTGTTTCTGGTATCCGCTAAAAATGTCCACAGATAGTTTGTCTACCATCCAATCGTTGAGCACCGCCATGTTAGAGCTGCCCAATTCCGTATTTTCCTTATCAAAATCCAGCAGGCGAAGATAAAGATTAATGTCGTAAAGTGATATTTTTTTGTCGCAATCAGAATTTGATTCAAATTCAACGCGGTCGGGAGCGATACTGGGATCCCAGTCGGTATCCGTACAGGTTGTTTTCTTGAAATTGCTGCTGCCGTACCTGCCGCCCACAGAAAGCCGGGGCAATAAACGCAGCTCTCCTTTTGCAATCCACATACCGCCGCTGTGGGGATAACTTAAACGGGAGATCCTTTGCCCGGCCTCGTTAATAACCTCAAAGGTCTGTTTTCCGTTGACGAAACCAACATACTCCAAGGCCAATTCTATATGCATATTACGCAAGGCCTTTTCTATCGCTGAAGCTTTTTCTTCGGAGACTGGGGTAGGCGCCGGCTGCTTTATAACCGGCTGTTGCGCGGGAGCCTCTTTTCGGGCGGGAACATCTTCTTCGGTTAAGGTATTTAAGTATCCTTCAAGGTAGGCGTCTCTTTCTTGGTCAAACTCTTGGGCAAATAAAACAACAGGGAAGATTAAAAACGCGGCGATAATAAGGGCTACTTTAGCTCTAACGCTTGTCATCATTCCAAATAGGTATAGATTTTACCTTTGTAATTACGCAAAACATACTTACCTTTCGCCTGGGAAAGTATGTAATTCGGGCCCACGGGAATCTTGCCGCCTCCGCCTGGCCCGTCTATGACATAGACCGGCACGGCGTAACCCGAGGTGTGGCCGCGCAGCTTTTCCATGATATTAATCCCTACCGCCACCGGGGTCCTGAAATGCTGAGTCCCTCTTACCGGGTCGCACTGATAGATATAATACGGCCTGACCCTGATTTTCAGGAGGTCATGCATAAGTTTTCTCATGATATAGGGCCGGTCATTTATACCTTTCAGAAGGACCGTCTGGCTGCCTAAGGGCAGCCCCACATCCGCCAGCATATCGCAGGCATTTTTGCAGCGTTTGGTGATCTCTCTGGGATGGTTAAAATGTATGCTGATCCATATTGGCGCGTACTTCTTCAGCATATTCACCAAATTTTCGCTGATGCGCTGGGGCAAGGTTACCGGAACGCGGGTGCCCAGGCGTAAAAATTCTACATGCGAAATAGAGCGTATCTTCTGGATTAGATTTTCTAGCTCCTCATCTTCCAGGGTGAGAGGATCCCCGCCGGAAATAAGCACATCCCTTATCTTTCTGTTTGATTTTATATACTCAATCGCGGCATCAAATCTCTGCGCGGAATTGCTGGTTTCTTTTTCGTTATCCCCCACTAATCTTCTTCTTGTGCAATGGCGGCAATACATGGCGCAATGCTCGGTAGCTAACAACAATACCCTGTCGGGATAACGATGCACTAAATGCGGCGCGGGAGAATCCCTGTCTTCGGCGCAGGGGTCAATCATCTCGTGAGGAGAAACCATGAATTCCTGGGCTACCGGAACAGCCTGGCGCCTTATAGGGCAACTTGCGTCATCGGGATCCATCAAGGTCGCCCAATAAGGAGTTATTGCCAGGGAGAGGCGGCCAGCGGCCTTCTTCATCCCCAATTCCTCCTCGGGAGTCAACTTGATGACCTGGCTAAGCTCATCTTTGGAGCGGATCCTGTGCTTTAACTGCCAGTGCCAATCTTCCCAATCCAGCGGGTTTACATCTTTGTATAAAGCTATCTGCTGGTAATCCGCCGACCTTCTTGACGGACGGACCTGCTGCGGCGCTTCCTGCTGCAACTTTTGGCTTTCAGCTGTAACAGTATTGTTATTCAATTTGCTCCTCTCTTCTTTTAGTTGCGCTCATTAATATTGCCTCAATAAGATCTTCGTATTTCATTCCGGCGGCATAAGCCATCACCGGAAAGTTTGATTCCCTGGGGTCAAGCCCGGGCAAAGGATTTATCTCCAGCACATAAGGAATATTGTCTTTGTTCAAACGTATATCCGTGCGCGATATATCAAAACAGCCCACGGCATGATGAGTCTTTAAGGCCACCTCTTTTACTTTTCTTTCCACTTCTTTATCCAGGCGGGCAGGGCAATGGAAAGTCGGGGTCAGGCCCAATTCTTCATTCCCCTGGTATTCCTTCATCCTCCAGGAATAGAAGTATTCTCCGCTGTTTTTGCAGGTTGAAAAATCTATCTCCAGGATCGGCAATATCGTGGTCTTGCCGTTCTCTAAAATCCCCACGGTCAGCTCTTTTCCTTCAATAAACTCTTCCACCAGCATCTCCTGCCGGTATATCTCTTTCAACTCTTTGATTCTTTTAAAAAGTTCGTCTTTGGTACCGACCACATTGGAAGCGGTTATCCCCTTAGCCGAACCTTCACAGTTCGGCTTTACGATAAGCGGAAATTTTAATTCGGGGTTTAATTCTTCGTTTCCTCTTATAAAAACCTGGAAGCGGGGAGTAGAAATATTCTCGGCAATCAGTATTTTTTTAGTCAGGGCTTTATTAAGCGCTAAGGCCAGGGAAAAAGTATTGGAGCCGGTGTAAGGTATATCCAGATAATCCAGTATGGCGGGTATTTCTGATTCGCGAAACTTGCCTGAGCGGCCCTCGGCGATGTTAAAAACCATATCCACCCGGTTGTTCCTGAAATAGGAAAATAAATTCGGCTGGCCTACTTCCACCTGGTTGACTACGTGGCCTTTTTTCTGGAGGGCGCAGGTAATCGCGTTTATGGTTTCCTCGGAGTCAAACTCCGAACAATAATCCGCGGGCTTAGTCTCGTCTTTTTTCTTAAGGTTGTAGGCTAAAGTAATCTTCATCTAATTTAAGGTGTATCTTTCAGAGGCGGCCTTTAAAATCTTGCCGATTATTTTTTCGTAAGTAATCCCGGTCTCTTTCGCCACCAGCGGAAAAACATCCTCGGTGGACAGAGAAGGCAGGGGATTTATCTCCAGCACGTAAACATTGCCTTCATTATCAACCCGGAAATCAACCCTGCCAAAATCACGGCATTCTACCGCCTCGTAGGTCTTCAGGGCTAACCCCAAAATCCTGCTCTTTAAATCCTGGCTTATCTTCGCCGGGCAGATATATTCCAGCCTGTTGGAAGTGATGCGCGCAAAGGTATAGAATTTATCATTAAGCTTGAGGCGGCCGTCTATTTTTATCTGGACGATAGGCATCGCCTCAGGAGAGTTATTGCCGATTACTACCACGGTAAATTCCTGGCCGGAGATAAATTCTTCCACCAGCGCGGGCTGTTTATAAGCCTTGATGATATATTCCGCCTGTTTCTTAAGCTCTTCCTTATTTTCCACGCGGGAATTTTCACTCATACCCTTGGAAGAGCCTTCAAAACGCGGCTTTACGATAAGGGGAAATTTCAAATGGTCGGTATTCACCAGGGCATCGATAGATTTTAGCTCAAAGAATTTCGGGGTAGGGATCTTCTCGGCGACAAAAATCTTTTTCGCCATAAATTTATCCAGGGTCAGGGCCAGGGTCAGGGCATCGGCTCCGACAAAAGGTATCCCCGCCATCTCTAATAATATCGGGACCTGGGATTCCCTGTTTCTGCCGGTCGTGCCTTCAGAAATATTAAAAACTATATCCACGCCCAGTTTGTCTATAGTCTCCAGCAGGCGGGAGACATTGCCGATTTTCTTTACTTTAAAACCCTGGGATTCAATAGCCGCGGCTATCACCTCTATAGTGGAAGGATGGTCAAATTCCGCGTTAGCGTCAGGCGGATCTCCCTTTTTAAAGGCGTAATCTGTTTTTAAATCGTATGTTAAACCTACTATTTTCATTTTAAGTTAAAAAAGAAGGGCTCTACACCAAAAGAGCCCTTTAATCAATCGCCTAGTTTTTCAATTTAGTCTTTCTAACCTCCTAGAAAACCTCTAAGCCTTCTCCTACATATTGTATTTATACTATTTTTTTATCACAATATGTAGTCCTTGTCAAGCATTTTTTGTTTTTGAGAATTTTTTTTATTTATTATTTACCGACGGAGAAACAGCATATCCGGCTAGCCGAGAGAGGATAAAAAGTAGGTAAGATTAATTAATTCTGTGGATAAATCTACGTTGCGTAATTTAACATTCTTTGGGACATTTAATTTAGCCGGGGCAAAATTCAAAATCGCCCTTACCCCCGCCTTGATCAGATTATCGGCTATTTTTTGAGCCGATGTCAGCGGGACTGCGATGATAGCTATATCAATATTCAACCTTTTTGCCACAGAGCTTATGCTTCCAGGGCTATACACCTTGACCCCCTGGATGGTCTTCCCGATTTTTTCGGGGTTATTGTCAAATATAGCCACTATATCCAGGCGCATCTGCTTAAACCCCCTGTAGGCAAGAAGAGCCGAACCAAGATTACCCGCTCCGCAAAGGCATAAATTCCATTTCTTGCTTAAACCCAGTATCCGGATGATTTTATCTCTTAATTCTTCGGTACGGTAACCTACTCCCCGTTCGCCGAATTTTCCGAAATAAGAAAGGTCCTTCCTTATCTGGTGGGGATTAATATCCAAAAATTGGGCCAGCTCTGTAGAATTGATGGTAGATTGCGGGCCCTTCTCTTTTATATAATCCTCCAGGAACCGCAAATATAATGCCAGCCTGCTTATGGATATTTCCGGAGCCCGTCTCATTTTACAAATTCAAATGCGCTTCCCCAGCTGACCAGGTCATTTTTTAATATAATCACCACCCCTGATACGCCTTTTATGGAGCGGGCAAAATCCAGGGCAAACGCCAAATCCTGTTTTGACCTGGCCAGGTTAGCCGTAGCGGTAGCTACGGCATCTGCCAAAGACGCGTTTTTAGAAAGTATTACCACGCTGTCCGCGCAGCCAAAGCTCAAAGAATGCCCGATGTTACCGGAAGAGGTGCATATACCCATGGGCGTATTTTTTGCTTTTATTTTTAAACTGAGTTTATTCCATTGCTTGGCCTTTCCGGCATAAATCCCTATGGACCGGGCTTTGCGGGCCTTTAAAAAAATATCTCCGCCGTTCTCGATAATCACATCCTTGTATCCGCTCTTCAATAAATCTCTTCCCACAAATTCCGCGATAGCGCCAGCCACTGCCGCCATAGGGCCAACATTAGCTTTCTCTGCCGCCCGGGCCATCTCTTTTACAATTAACGGCGCGTTCATTTCTACCGATATCGGCTTTAGGCTGGTTAAAAACCTGCTGTCCCTGGTTATATAATTTTCTATATGCCAGCGGTATAAGTGTATTTTCTCCTCGACGAATTTTTTATCCAAAGGCTTGTCGGTAAGAATCTCTAAATCCGTCTCTTTGGTAACAACGCGCGCCAGATGTAAATCCTTATTCTTAGCCCAGTCCCGGTAGAACTTTCTCTGATATCTAGTAGTTTTCATTTAACAAATCCTTGGCAACGGCTCGCTAGTCAGCATATCCACGATGCGCTGCGTGCCGAGAATAGTATTTAGGATGACCTGCCCTCCAGGCCCTGATTGAATAACCCCTATCTCCCTGGCATTTCTGCCTAAAGGATGCTTCTTCAATAAAGCTAAAATTATCCCCGCGTTTTTTTCCTCCACGACTAATATCGCAATCCCCTCGTTAGCAATATACAAAGGGTCAATCCCTAATAATTCGGAGGCTGCCCTTACTTTGCCGGATATGGGTATATTTTTTTCTTCAATAGCAATGCCGAGATTCGCGCCTTCAGCGATTTCATTTAAGGTAGTAGCCACCCCGCCCCGGGTAGGGTCGCGCATAAATTTTATAGCGCCGGTTTTTTTAAGAACAGGGATAATCAGGCCGTTTAAGGCCGCGCAATCGCTTTTGATGTTTAACCCGAAACTCAATTCCTTCCTTTTGGCTAACACCGCTAAGCCATGCCTGCCGATTTCTCCGGTAACAATAATTTTATCGCCGGGCTCTATATTTTTCAGGGATAATTTCCTGTTCTTAATACTCCTGCCGATGCCGGAAGTATTAATAAAGATTTTATCGCAGGCGCCTTTCTCGACTACTTTTGTGTCTCCGGTGACAAAACTTACCCCGCTCTTTTTAGCATTTAAAGAAATGGAATCAACTATCTCTTCTAAAATAGCGAAGTCCAGGCCCTCCTCCACAATCAATGCCAGGGAAAGATACTCCGGAACCGCCCCCATCATCACCAAGTCATTGACCGTACCGCAGACCGCCAGTTTTCCAATATCGCCTCCGGGAAATTTTATCGGGCTGACTACAAATGAATCGGTGGAAAAAACAATCCCGTCTTTATAGTTTAGGCGGGCGCCATCAGCAAGTTCCCTCAATACGGGATTATCGAGCTTTTTGAGCAGCAGTTCATTGATAAGATTATGCATCAATCTGCCGCCGCTTCCGTGGCCGAGCAGTATTTTTTTAAATGGCATTTTATTGATTGATATTTACTCCGGCAGCCCGAAGGTCTTTGCGCAGCTGTTCTACCCCGGTAAAAACAAAACTCCTGATGCCCAGCTCTTTTGCCTTTTCGGTAAGTTCCGCCCTGTCGTCGGTATAAAAGGCGCTTGCCGCTTCAACCCCTGATATTTCCAGCGCCTTTTTATAAATCGCGGGATCCGGTTTTTTAAAGCCCAATTCGCAGGAAGTAATTACATTGTGGAAGGCGTCAAAAATCGGAAAATTTTTCTTGATATGCTCGAGGTGTAGAATATTAACGTTCGACAAAGCAGATACATTATAACGTTTTTTTAGAGACTTAGCCAGGCCGTAAACACTGCGGTTTTTTTCGCTGAAAAAAAATATCCCGTTCCAGATAGGCAAAAATCCATCATAATCCAATTTTAGATTTAATCTCTCTTTTACGTCAGAAAAAAAATCCCGGGGCGAAATCCTGCCTTCCTCAAAAGACCCGGTCAGGGGCGAATCAAAGAAAAGGTTGAAGATATCCTCTGCCGCCATATTTGTAAATCCGGAAATCTTCTGCGCCGCTATCATATGGTCAAAATCTATCAGCACATTCCCCAGGTCAAATATAATGGCTTTTATTTTAGCTGTACCGCTCAATTATCTTTATCCTTTGATTTCTTGAACAGGTCCAGAAACCTGTCTTCGTATTCTTTATATACGCTCCATTTATCCAACTCCGCCTTCAATTCATTGGCTTTTAAAATATCCGACTTTGCCTGTTCAAAGAGTTTCTCGATTTTATCCTTTATGGAAAGCGGCAGTTTGGTTAACTGGCTTAAGGTTTTCTTTATCTTCTCTATCTCCTCTTCCCCGATAGGGTTTGCGGTCTGCGGCCCCACCTTAAGGTATTCCAGAAGTTTGTTAATCTCGTCTTCCAGGATATGCGCCTGCTCTATAAGCCCGGTCAAGTCCAACTGGATATTCAATATCTTACCCAACACTTCCAGCACCGCGTAAGAAGCTTTAGGGTTTTCTATCTGAATAGTATAAAGCGGTATCTCGCCCAGGAGGCATAAACCCGGCAGTCCGTCTCTCTTAGCCAGGCCTAATAACAAACCGTTCATCCCGCTGATCTGGCCGGTAGACAAAAGAGAAAGCTCATATTTTTTAAGGTCGTTATTTAATTCGCTTGAGGTAACCGCGCACCAGACCCGGCCATCCTGGGTATGGTCAATAGCCTGGGGCATGGCCGCAAAACTGATCACCTTTTTTATCTTTAAACTTTTGGCCAGAGATAGAATCTTCTTAGAATACTCTTCTGCCTTGGTTAAGTCCGGCTGGGCATTGCTGACAAATATTACCAGGTCATTATTGCCGGATTTATTCTTCCAGTAATAGAATTTGCTGTAAGGCAATTCCGGCAGGCTCAACACCCCTTCCTGGATGCTGATGCCGGTCAAATAGAAAAATTCCCCCGGGGCAATCTCGGCAAACTCTTCCGCCCGAAGCTTATCCACTAAATAAGTCGCGGCCTTAAAGGCTACCTCCCCCATCCCCGGCCAGGCAACAACCAGATAGGGATTTTTCAGCCGCGGCCTTTTAGAAATTTTAATACCTTCCATGTTCTCTCCTTAATGAGGGCACAATTTACGGAACGAAGTGAACGTAAATTGTTTGCCCGAATTAATCCCCCTGCTTTAATCTATGAGGGGGATAGGTTAAGACTTGTAATTCTTTAAGAACTCTTCTAAAACTTTTGCCCCTTTGTATAAATTGCCTATTTTGACATACTCATCAGCTATATGGTTACAGCCTCCACAGCCAAAACCAGTGGCAATAGCCGGTATATTTTTGTCCTGGAAAAAAGTGATGACAGTGGCCCCTTCCGAACCCTCTACCCTGGGCCTGGCCCCCATCTTCCGCATCGCCTTCTTTAAGCCATCCACCAGCGGATGCTTTTCATTGATCTGGTAAGGCCTCTGGATGCCCTCAATCTCTATTTTAAATTTTTTGGCATGCTTTTTGATTATACTTTTTAAATCTTCTATGATTTTCTTGGCCGACTCGCCCGGCAAAAATCTAAAATCCAGTTCCAGCTCGCACCAGTCAGCCACCACGTTGACTTTATCTCCGCCTCTTATTGTCCCGATATTCAGGGTGGAGGCTTTCAGGTATTTATTCTTTGAGCAGCCGGCCTTACGGCTCTTTAATTCCTGGATGACAAGAGAGGCAATATCAATCGCGTTTATTCCCAGCCAGGGGTAAGCGCCATGCGCCCTCTTGCCCTCTATCTTGACCTTTAGATGGGCCAGGCCTTTCTGAGCCACTACAATACTGAAATCGTCGGCATCTAATACTACCGCGGCATCAGGCTTAAGTATTCCCTTGTCTAATAACGGGATAACCCCCAAACCCGAACCGCTCTCTTCATCGGCGGTGGCGGCAAAAATAAGATTATAGTCCAAAAAAATCCTGTCTTCAATAATGCTGTTTATTACCTCCAGGCCGACTGCTAAATCCCCCTTACGGTCAGTCGCCCCTAATCCATAAATTCTTCCCTTGTTTATCATTCCACGGAAAGGAGGGAAATGCCAATTTTGCCCGCAGGGAACAGTATCCAAGTGCGGAGTAATCAGCAAAGAACGCTTGCTGCCTTTCTTCTCCAGGACTGCTACCACGTTAGAACGCTTTTTTTTGAATTCGTATATCCTGGCCTTTAATCCCCGCCGGCTAAGATAATCCTTCACAAAAGCGGCGATCCTGGATTCATCCCCGGGCGGATTTTCCGAGTTTATCCGGATAAGTTTTTGAACAAGGCTGACCAGCCGTTTTTGGTTTATCATAATTATCCGTAAAGCTAAAAACTATAATTCAGGCTGCATGCGGCAGCCTCGCTGTCAAACAGCTGGCCTTCTAAATTCAACCAGATTTTTTTGGTCAAAGGTAAATTCAGGCCGAAGATAAACCCGATGCTCCTGGTCAAATCCGACATCTCCCTTTTCCTGTCTTCGCCTACCCAATGTATATAGTCTATCCTTGACCACCTCGTCCCCAGGTAAGGGGTAAATTTTGCGAATTCGCGGGAAACCAGAACCGAAACCTGCCAGTCATCTAGGATGGCTTTATGCTTGACGCTTCCCAGATGGATACTCTGGGGATGGACACTTATATGCTGGAAACCTAAAACCATCTTATAGGCTTGCTTGTCGTAAAGTTTAAAACGCAGGCCATAACCTCCGGCAAAACTGGTGGGATAATCTAATTCATCGCTGCCAACAGGGTGCTGTTTTATAAAACCCGCGCCTCCTTTTAAATCTATAGATAACCAGTCAAAAACTCCGTAAGAAAGCAGGACAAATTCCTGGGCGCTCCTTAACTTTCCATATTGGTCTTTCAGGTATCTCTTAAAAATACTGTAGGCCTCTGCCCCGGCGAAGAATTCTTTTTTCTTGGGCATCTTGGTACCGTAACAGGGAGCGGCATACAAAGGGAAGGCGAAACAAAAAACCAGGATAAAAACCAGCAGGACTTTACCCAGGGCTGCCACAATTGCAGAGCCTTTTCCTGAACCGTCTTTAGTCAGGGCCATTTTAATCCTGGCGGCCTTATTCCCGAATAACTCCCTGAGGCCGGCCTTAATATTTTTGGCGAAACCAAAATATTTTTCATACAGGCTGCCGTCAACGGCAAGGGTATGCTTTTTTGACAGGTGGGGATCTATCCGGGTAACTACGCTGGCCATTGCCGCGGCGGCAATGCGCGCTCCCCGCGTTGATACCACATCGCATATTTGCTTCACCAGTAACCTGTCTTCCAACGTAGATTTAACTACGCCCAAATTTTTTAATATTTCCTCGGCCTGCGATAAATCTGCCGACTGGTCGCCTTGTATCCGCGACATATATTCTGTCTTAAAACTCCCCGTTTTACCTAACACGGAAGAACCGCATCCCTTAAAAAGCATTTTTCTTTTAATTAAATCTTTTAAAATAAGGCGGCTGATCTCCCCCAAATATTTCCCTGAAACCATCTTCTCTAAAATCTGCTCTCCCCGGTTTTCCGAAGCATTATCCAATTGTATATCGTAAGGCGACTGGCGCAACAGGTTAAAATTACCCCATTCCATATTGATTATCATATGGGCTGTCCGCCCAGCTTTGCCTCTCCACTTGGTTATTTTTGATACCTTTTCCCTGTAGCAGGCATTTGTCCCTGTGCCCAAAATCACCCCTATATCGCAATAGCGGTCTTGGTAGCTGCGGGCAACAAGTGTACCGACGGTATCATTGGCCAAGGCCGATACTTTTATACCTCCAAGCCCTTTCCTTTCCAAGGCATCGTTGAGTAATTTTACCACGTCTTTGCCTGCCGCTCCTTTTGCGGAAAACTCTTTGGTCCAATGTATTAATATCCCGGAGGCAATGCCTGTCTGCTTAATAGGGAAAGAAAAAGTAAACCCTAACCCGTTGCTTTCTTTTTTATCCCCGCCGGATGACTGAATGAGGCTCTTAACGCAATCAGCGATGAAATCAAAAAGCTCTCTTGCTGTGCTGGTAATGATTTTTTCTCCCAGGACAAACTTTTTTTCCCTGATTATCGCCAGCCTTCCTTTTCCCTTAAGCCATAATTCCAATACCCGAAGATTTGTCCCGCCCAAGTCAATAGCGATAAACTTTCCTTTTTCATTTCCGCCAGGCCTGTCTATGTAAGCAGGAAGCATCTTCAGGGAGCTCTTTTTTCCGGCAAGCCCTTTTGACATCTCGGAATGAAAATCTTTGACCATCCTTCTTAACTCGCCTGGGGGGATGCAGAAGAATCTCTGGATATAGCCTAAGTTCATAATTTTACCTCAACGGGCAGATATCGCACCTGGGTTTATTTTTACGGCAGAAATCTTTGCCTAATTTTACCAGAAGCGCGTGGAACTCGTTAAATAATTTTACATCCTTCGTCAGGTTTCTTGCGCACAGGTCCTGCAGCTCATGGTAATCAACATCCTCGCGGATAAGCCGATGCCTGGAAAATATTCTTTTGGTATAGGCATCGACCACAAAAACAGGCTTACCTAGAGCATACAGCAATATAGAGTCGGCGGTCTCCGGCCCTATCCCGTTTACACAGAGTAACTGCCGGCGTAATAATTGCGTATCGACTAAAGACATCTTCCTGAGGTTTCCCTGGTAAGACTTGAACAAAAACCTCAAAAATTCTTTTAAGCGTTTTGCCTTAATGTTGTAATAGCCCGCCGATTTTATTAACGGCGCTAATTTCCTCTGGGGCAGCCGGTAAAGCTTGCCGGCGTCCAATAATTTTTTCTTCCTGAGATTATTTATTGCCGTCTCTACATTGGACCAATTCGTGTTCTGGGTCAGTATCGCGCCTACCATCACTTCAAACCTGGATTTTGCCGGCCACCAATGCTGCGGCCCAAAACAGGAAAATAGTTTACGATATATCGAATCTATCTGGTAAATCACTTTTTAAATTCCAAAGGATTATAATTGTAGTATGCAAAGAGCGTATAAGCAGTGCCGGAAACAGAACCGGTAGATTTTCCTTTGGGAGTCATCCAGCCATGCCCTGTATCCACAAAATCCTGGCTGGCATAAGGAAGACAACCTTCGCCCTGGCCAGAAGGCGAAGGGCTGGAAATCAGCATGCTGCTTAATTCCAGGAGATAATCATCGGCTTTCTTCTCATAAGCCCGGGCCTTGGCAATCATGCTTTTTTGACGATAAAACTCCGCCATTATCTTAAAAGACATGACCATCTGGGCTGTCCATTCCGAAGAAACCACCCCTCCCCTGGAGACATGCCTTTGCGGGGCAAAGTCAAAACCCCTGATTTTTATGGTTTGGCCTTCCGGGCGGGTAAAAGAAACCTCGGCGCTGCAATTCTGTTCGGCAAATTCCATAATTTTATCCGGATTCATGCCTATCTCTTCTAATTTTTCCGGCCCAATAGCGGCGATTGACCAGGCATAGGTATCGGTAGCGATAGTAGAATCTCCTTTGCCGCGTTTAATCGGGATATCCGCCTTATCATAAGAATGCGAGATTAGCCAGTTCAAAACCTTGTCTCTGGCCTGGGCATACTTATCCTGCGAAGTAGTAGTATAAAGCATATCAAAAAATGCGTAGGCGTCCAGGTTGTGCTCGGTGGCATACCAGGTAACATTCGGGCCTCCCCGGATTCCGCCCTCACTATCTTCATTCTGTATAGCCATTATCCCGCGGGCGATATCTTCAGCTAAATCCAGGTAGCTGGAATCCTTGGTTTCCCTGATATATTGAAGCGCGGCGATACCCAGCCATAGATTCGGCCCGCAGTGCACCACATGTTCGGCAGGGTTTCCGTCGCTGGCGTAATAGGCGTTCAAGAATAAACCTCCCGGCCTATCTGCCTTCTTATTAAAGAAATCCAGCATTTTTTTGGCCCGGTCAAAATCAGAGAAGATGGTATAAGCCTGTATCAATAGAGATTGGTCATAGGTAAAAGCCCAGTTATCTATATCACTGTCGCCTTCAAAGCTCATCACCAGGCCGGTGCGCGGGTTCTGGTGGATTTTCAGCCACTGGTACATCTTGCGGAAATTAGCTTCCTCAAGGGTAGCCCTTCTTTTATCCAATTGCAGGAGTTCTTCGGCAACCGTATTTTCTTTACGCTGGGCGGCAATCAATTTCTCCTGGAGGGCATTCTTTTCCTGCGATAACTTGCTTATAAGAGCATTCAATTCTTCCACCTGTTTGTCTGTCTTGCCCGCCTCGGTCTTTAGCTTCTCTTCTTCTGATTTTGCTTTTTCATCTAATTTTATTTTTTCCTCTCCCAGCGTCTGCAGGCGCATCTGCAAGGAGTGGATCCCCACCTGTAAATCTTCTCTTTCCTTACTTATCTCTTTTATCTTCTGCTTGGCTACGCTGGATTCCTGCACAATCTCAACCAGCTGGGCGACCAGGGCTTTATTGCCTTTTATTAACTTGTAGCTTATGAAACTGTTTATGCTTAAGGCTACGCCCAGGATAATGATTATGCTTAAGACTGCCGGGACAAACAGTTTTTTGGTCCAGGCATAGTGCATAATCACGGCGTTCTGGCGCCGGTCAATCTGCTCATAATTTAAGCCGATAAAGTACCTGTTTATCTCGCCGGTTACTTCTTTTGTCCAGGTTACATTAGCTAAGGCGGGAGTTTCTTTTCCGGAGAGGGGCATCTCTATCCCCAAAGAAAACTTGGCTTGTTTACTTTTTATAAGAGCCACGAATTCCGGCTTTAAATTATTTACCGTCAGGCAGATGCCCCCTTTGCTTACATTATTGGTGAAGCCCTGCAGCAAATCCGACAGGGGGGTCTTTCCGTCGGGAGCCATAAGGCGGAACCCCACAGGAAAAACCGAATCCAGACGTATATACCTCCGGCGCTCCTCACCTAAATGGTCTTTTTCTCCTTGCGGCATTTTCTTATTCTCCTATAGAAGTTTTTATTTTATTTTTTCCAGGACTATCCTCTGCTTGACCTGTTTAGCAGTATCTTCAAAAAACTTTTTGAATTCAGGGTATTCATCCACCGGGATTTCCTTTTTCTTTAACTCCGCTTTTTGCCTAAAAACTATCTTATTATCCTTGCGGACATATTCAACCGCAAAGCCTATCCAGCGGTTCTCTTTGAACACATTCTCAGGCAGGTATTTTACGGAAAAATTTTTGGGAATCTCCAACTCGTATATTGTTTCTTTGGTGTCCAATATATTAAAATCAACAGGATAATTGCGTTTGTCTTTGGCAACCAGCGACGTATCCAGTCCGGATAACTGCGGCATTATCCTCAAAGGGCCGGCTGCGGTAAGATATTCCGGGCCATGGAAGATATAACTCAACACAATCGGCTGGCTTAGATTGTCCAGGTTTTTAATAAAGTAGCTGTCTAGCTTAGCGCCTATGGAGACGGCTTGTATTCTCTCGTTAAGGGCCTCCTTGATTAATTCCGGCGGGGTGTACAATAGCCAATAACGCTGAGCCTGGTCATACGCCCCATAAGTCAAATTATCCTTTTCCGCGTTGATTGTCTCATCGTTATTTATCTTCAAGATAACCCTCTGCTCTATCCTGTTGTGCGCGGCAGGATATAATGGGGTATTCTCTATTATAAACCCATCCTCCTTAATCACTAATACCTTTCTCTCCTGGTCTCCCCCGGGCAAATCGCCGAAAGGGCAGGTTTCCGCGGTAGGGTCAAGGAAGATAATCTTATCTTTCAGGGGCACCGCGGCGATACAGTGGTTAAAAAGCACCGAAGGAATGTCGTCGTATAAATCATAATAGTCTCTTGTGCCGATAAGAACGGGATAGCCCGGTATGCCGGCCTCTCTTAACATAGTAACCAGAAGTATTGCCTGGTCCTTGCAGTCTCCGTATTTATTCTTGAATACATCCTCGGCTTTATGCGGCTCGTATCCCGCCGCCCCATATTCTACCGCAACATAGCGGATTTTTTGTGCGCAGAAATTATAAAGCGCCCTTATCTTTTCCTCCGGGGAATTTTGGCCCTTGATCAGCTGGGCGACTTTATTTTTTATTTCGGCGTCAGCCTTGATTTTGTCCTTAGCCAAACCCCACCACCAACCATAGATATCCTGCCAGGAGCCGAAGGTGGAGATAATCACGGATGGATTGACCCGGACATCAGGAGGCATATTCGATTCGGGTATTATCTGGGGGACATCTTTAAACTGCCAGTGATAAACCAAACGGCTGTCTTTTTTATAAACCTGCGGTTCCAGCTTAGCCCCGAAATTATTGTATTCGCCGTTTAATATCTTTATGCGCAGGAACTTATCCGCAGGCAAAACCAGTTCAAAATTCGCCGAGATAATCGGTTCAGATGCCTGCACCGGATAATTCAATACGAAATCTTTTTTATTGATTAACTGGTTGCGGTATATTTTCAGCTTGTATTCAATGCTTACGCCCTCGGCGATCTCGGGGAAGGATATTATATAAACCCGGGCATTGCTATAAAGGGGAAAATTTAAATACTTGGAAACATCGCGGATATGCCTGCTGCCTACTTCCGCGACTTCGCCGTTGGGCTTTATTGTCCTGGCGTATTCCAGTTCTACTTTCTCGTACGTAGAGTCGTAATCTATCTTGGCTTCGGAAAAATCTTCTTTCCCGCGTTCGTTCAAAATCTTAACCAGATAATGCAGCTCGGAGACCTGGGTAGCGTTAGGGGTGATTTCGGTTTTTTCGTTACAGGATAAAATAAGCGCCCCTGCCTGGGGATATTTTTCTGCCGGAGGGGCATTGGCCAGGATCTTACTCACCTGCGGGTCTAAATCCCTGATCTGTTTTGTGCCGGAGCGTTTTTCAATATTCTCTATCCGTTGGATAGCTTTCGGCTTGAAGTCTACGCCGCCGGTCTTTCTGTAAAGTTCCAGCGCCTTATCATAAAGGTTAAGTTTTTCGCAGATCAGGCCCCCGTAGTATAAATATTCCCCGTCGTCAATCTGGTATTTGTTAAATGTTTCTAATCCGTCGATAAAATTATTCGTCCGGTAATAAGATAAGGCCAGGAATTTTTTTGCCTGGAGAGCGTTACTTTTTTTAAGCGCTTCTATTGCCGGCTCAAATTGCCCGTGGGCGTAGTATAACCGGCCAAGCTCCAGGTATAACCTGTCTAAATCCTTGCCGCTCTTAATCAAATCATTGTAATGCGCTACTGCCCGCTGGTAATAAGCCTGAGATAATTTAGCGTAATCCTCTTCCTGGCTGATATCGTTCTTTGGGGCGCAGCCGGCCAGAAAAACCGAAAGGATAAAATAAAATACGAAACCTTTGATTCTGGATTTAGGCCGCAGGTTCTTTGTGATAATAGGCATTACAGGCTCCTTCGTTTGAGACCATACATGGCCCCACCGGATTTTGGGGGTTGCAAACCTTAAAGAACAACCGGCATTCCCGGGGGAAAATCAATCCTTTTAAAACATCGCCGCACCTGCATCGGGTCTTTAATTTTAATTCCCGGGTTTTAAACTTTAGCGGAAACACTTTCTCAGTATCAAATTTTGAATAAGGCTCTTTTAGCTTAAGCCCGCTGCGGGGGACTTTGCCAAAACCGCGCCAATAAGTATCGGAAACTCTAAAAACTTCGGAAATTAATTTTATCGCTTTCAGATTGCCATTCCTGGCCACCACCCGCATATATTGGTTTTTTACCCCAGGTTTATTTTCGGCTATCTGTTTCAGGAGAATATACAAGCCTTCTAAAATATCCAAAGGCTCAAACCCCGCCACGCAACAAGGTATCCCATATGTCTCTGGGATAAATTCATACGGCCTGGTCCCGATTATTGCCGAGACATGCCCCGGGCACAAGAACCCCTGGAGCTTTAACCTGCGGTCAGTGACAAGGTGCTGCATCACCGGCGGAATTAACTTCAGGGCGGAGAAAAATGAAAGATTTTTTAGCCCTTCTTTTTTTGCCCCGATAATACTTAAGGCGATTGTGGGAGCAGTAGTTTCAAACCCCACTGCCAAAAATATGATTTTCTTATCGGGATTTTCCCGGGCAACCTTGAGGCTATCCAGCGCGGAATAAACAATTTTAACCTGCGCCCCTTTGGCCTTTTCCTTTTCCAGGCTTGAATCGCTGCCGGGAATACGCAACATGTCGCCAAAGGTCAATATCACTGTATTTTTTTCTTTAGCAAGCTGGATCGCGGCATCTATATATTGCTGCGGGCTGACGCACACCGGGCAGCCCGGGCCGGCAATCAGCCGTAAATTCTTCGGCAATAACTTCTCCAAACCAAACCTGCAAAAACTCTGGGTATGCGTGCCGCAAACCTCCATGATGTTGATTTCTCCGGAGGGCATTATTTCTTTTATCCGCTGCGATACTTTATTAATCAGGTTTTTATTACGGAATTCATCAACGTATTTCATCGATCAGCCTTAAAGTCTCTTTTGCCCTGCCGGGATCCACTTTTTCTATTGCAAATCCGGCATGCACAATCACATAATCCCCTTTTTTTATCCCGGGGAGCATCTGGATATTGATAGTCCGCCTGAGTTTTCCTGTTTCCACCTGGGCGAATTCAGCTTTAATTTCCACAATCTTCATGGGAATACCTAGGCACATAAGTTCAGCTCCTGAAATTAGCTATTGCCGCCTGCCCTAAAGAAATACCGGAATCATTGCAGGATAATTTTCTGTGGGTAAATACCTCAAACCCTTCTTTATATAATAAATCTAAACTTAAGCTAAGTAAAAGGTTATTTTGAAAAACCCCGCCGGATAAGGCTATCCGGTTTATTTTTGTTTCTTTCCTCAGGGCCAGGGACATTTTTTTAATCATCCCGGCTACGGTCAAATGGAACCTATACGCGACCTTTTCCTTTGGCTCCCCGCTTGCTAAATCGCCGATTATCTCTTTGAACATAGGCAGGGGGCTCAAAATATACTTATTTTTTCCCTTAAGGATATTGAACCTATAGCCCGCGGATTTTAATCTATAATCCATAGCTATTTTTTGCAACTTTATTGCCAATTCCGCTTCAAACCTGGCTTTATCCTTTACCAAGACAAGGGCTGCCACGGCGTCAAAAAGCCGGCCCATGCTGCTGCTCAAAGGAGTATTTAATCCCGATATATACATGCTCTTCAGTGCCCGCCATTTTCCTTTATCTATTTTCTTTATCAATCCGATATTCTTCAAATTTAAGAATTTGTCTTTATAGATAAAATAAAGCCAAATCGCCGCCAGCCTTGCCGGTTCTGATATCGCCCTTTCCCCGCCTAAAAGAGGAATCTCCTGGAGGTGAGCCTTTCTTTCAAAATTTTTATAATCACAAACCAAAAATTCCCCTCCCCAAAGGGTATTGTCATCTCCTAGGCCCGTGCCGTCAAAAGCCACCCCGATAATTTTTTTGTTCTTCAGGCTGTTTTCTGCCATGCACGAGGTAATATGGGCGTGGTGGTGCTGTATGGGGATAAGCTGGTATCCGCTTAAAAAGGATACGGCATATTTTGTTGACTGATATTCATCATGATAATCGTAAGCAATAATCCGGGGGCGTTTTTTAAGAAAACTTTTTATGTCTTTCTGGAAATTTGAAAAATCATTGGGGTTGGTTAAATCCGGGTGCCCGGGGCTTAAATAAGCCAAGTTACCGCCGGCAAAACAAACTCTGTTTTTGGCCTGGCCGCCCATAGCCAAAACCGGCTGTTTCATCCTGAAAGGGAGTTTTATTTTTTCAACTTCCATTTTTCAAGGAAATCGCCAAGCGATTTTCGCAGTGGGCCATCATTATACTTTCTGCCCCAACAAAAGATTGTACTTTTCCATAAAGAAGTTTGTAAATTTACGCCGCGGGCTTCTTTGCCCCACAAGATGATTTTCTACCGACTTCAAAGGCATAATCCCCATCAGAGAATTGGTGAGAAATGCCTCATCAGCAGCAGCTAAATCCCGCAGGGTAAAATTTCCCCGGTATATTTTAATACCTTGTCTTTCCGCGATATCAAAAACAACTTTCCTGGTAATCCCGTCCAGACAGCCGCATTCTAACCCAGGGGTGAATATTTCATTATCCCTGGCAAAGAAAATATTGCTGCGGCTGGCTTCGGCAAGATAGCCGCGGTTATTCAGGATTATCGATTCGTCAAATCTCTTATTTTTCGCGGCGAGATATGAAAGCTCGAATAAAATACGGTTTGTGGTCTTAAGATTTGCCAATAAAGAACCGTGGCCCTGTTTAAGCGGGGAAACCGCGCAAGAAAAACCCTGTTTATATTTGGCAGCTGAAAATGGTAAATATTTTTTAACCGTAATCAGGGTATCGGCTGTCTTTCCTGATTTCTTCAGGATGGTTAATCTCACCCGGGCATCATAAAAACCGTTTATCTTAACCGTTTCTTCAATATATTTTCTTAACCTGGCCAGGGGATAAGGAAAATTCACAGCTATTAATTTAGATGAATCCTTAATCCTTAGCAGATGCCTGTCGAAATATACTATTTTATTATTATACCGACGCATGGTCTCGAACAAACCCCAGCCATACAATAAGTCAATCCTGGTTAGCGGTAACCAAGCTTGACTTTGAGGCAAAAATTTACCATTTAAAAAAACTATTTCTTCCATACATCTTCCCCGTTTATCGCGGCAATCATTGCTCTGGCTTTAACCAGGGTTTCCTGGTATTCCTCTTCGGGATTTGAATCTGCTACAATCCCTCCGCCTACGCCGAAATAAAGCATATCGTCTTTTTTCAAAATGCTGCGTATCAATATATTAAAGTCCAGCTCCCCGGAAAAACTGGCATAGCCTAAACACCCGGTATAAACAGAGCGCCTGGTAGGCTCCAGTTCTTCGATAATCTCCATAGCCCGGATCTTAGGGCAGCCGGTAATTGAGCCTCCGGGAAAACAGGCACGCAGCAGGTCTACCCTGTCCTTATTCTTATGCAGGCGGCCGGAGACCGTGGCCGTGGTTTGAAATACAGTGCTGTATTCTTCCAGTTCCCTTAAGGCCTCTGCCCGGACAGAATCATAGCTGCAAACCCTGCCCAAATCATTGCGCTCTAAATCCACAATCATCATCAGTTCCGCTTTATCTTTTGCGCTTGTCAAAAGATTCTTTTTAAGGGTTGCGTCCTGGGATTTATTTTCTCCCCGCGGCCTGGTCCCCTTCATCGGGCGGGTGGTCACGATATCCTTTTCCAAACTTAAAAATCTTTCCGGAGAAGAACTCAAAATCTGGTGGCCCCCGGCGTTAAAATAAGCGCTAAAGCACGAGGGGCTGATTTCACGCAGGCGCTTATAAATCTGGAAATCAGACAAATTTGTCCTGGCCTGAAACCTCTGCGAGAGGTTTAACTGGTAGATATCGCCTTTTTTTATATACCCTTTGGCCTTTTTGATAGCCGCGATATAATCCTCTTTGGAAAAATCCGATTTCAATTCACTGGAGTTATTTTTAAATCCGGATATTCCGCGGCATTTATTTTCCGCCCCTATCCCGGAAAGTAGTTTGCATATTTTCTTAAAATTAGACTGGCAGAGCGACTTTGCCAGGCGGGAATTTATTTCCGGAAAACCCACAGAGAATATATAAAGCAGTTGTTTTAAATGGTCGATGGTAACAACGGTATTATAGAAACCGAAGAAACAATCGGGAATCTTTAAATCCTCCTTGGGCCTGCTTTCTACTTTTTTCTCTAACATTAGACCCAGGTCATAGGAAAGATACCCCAACGCACCCCCTAAAAAAGGAGGGCTGTTTTTAGGGGCATCTATCTTATATTTATCCAGCAGGCTGCGTAATTTCGGGAAGGGATTTTCATTCTTTGTTTTTAAAATGCGGAAGGGGTTTGCCCCTAAGAAAGAATACCTGCCTAAAGAATTTTTGTTCAGGCTGCTATCCAGGAAAAAACAGTTTTTCTGGCGGGCCAAGGCCTGGAAAACCTGAAAAGGCTCAATTTTTAATTTATACGACTTCAAGATGTAGTATGCCATCTATTCTAAAGGTACGCTCCTGCCTCTTCAAGCAACAGTATCCCACCAGATAAGCGCGGTTATTCTCTTTTTTAATCGCCTGGGGGACTACCTCGCGCTCGGAAACCTCGGCATTGCTGCTGGAAATATATTTTATCTTTAACTTTACCTTTAAATCCATTGCCTGCTGAATCTCGGCGATTTTTTGGTTGTTCATATCTGCCAGCAGCCGGGAATCAAGGCCAAACAACCCTGAAAAATTATTAAAATCGGTGATTCCTTTTTCTTTAAGTTTTTCTTTCAGTTTATTGAATACCCCCAGGGTAAGCTCTACGTCAGAAAAGGCCCGGTGTTTCTGTTCTATTTTTATGCCCAGGCTGTCGGCGATAAACCAGAGGGCATAGCGTTCCGAGCCGGGCAAAAGGCGCTTTGCCATCTTTAGCGCGTCTACAATCACTAAGTCCTGGGGCAGGCTTTTTCCGATAATCGCAAGCTCGTTGTTTAAAAAGGCCAGGTCAAAACCGGCATTGTAAGAGCATACGCAGCTATCTTTGATGAAATCCAAAAAATTCGGAATGACCTCTTCTGCTCCGGGAGCATCCCGGAGCATCTCTTCGTTGATCTTGTTTACCGCAAAAGCAGCCGGGGAGATGGGGCGCTGCGGATTAATCAGGCTTTGGAAAGTAGATATTCTTTCCTGCCCCTTAAACCTTATCCCGGCAATTTCTACTATCCTGTCTCCGCCAGACGGTTCTAAACCGGTGGTCTCCGTATCAAAAATAGTAAATTCAATTTCCTCTATATTTCTATTCATTTTTTCTCCTGGCAATATATGCCGGGGCAAACCTCGACGGATGATAAGAAAGCTTCACCTGCTTAAGGTTCTCTAACCCGGAGTCGTCCATAATGTTTATGTATTTGTAATCTTTTAATTCCCGGCAAAATTCACGGAAGATAAACTGAGCCAGGCCTTTTTGGTTAAGGTCGGCGATCTCAAATAAAATACAAAATGCGCTGCGGCTTAGCCTATACCCGAAAGTAAATGCCTTTATTTCCCCGTTCACCTTGGCTACCCTACCGGTAAAATCCAGCTTCGGGTAATTATCCAGCAGGTTTTCCAGGCAAACCCGGTTGTCTTTTAACATACCCAGGTAGATATGGTCATTATTTTTTGACCCGCGTTCTTTCATCCAGTAATCGTACAGTCCTAAACAATCATTTTTATACTTTAAAGAAAAGGGGGCATATTCAAATTTGTAATGCTTTACAAAATAATTACAACAGGCACGCTTGGTTTTAAATTTATTTCCTTTAAGCCCTGCCAAATCCCCCCTTAAACAAAGATAGTCAGGAAATTTATCCTGGCATTCGTAGCCTGACTCCTGATAGAAAGCTAAATCCCCGGCTTCAATATTTTCTATGCGGGATATGCTTTTGTTTTTGTTGAAGCTGTCTAGGGCCTGAAAAGCTTTTTCTATAACCTCGGCGCTGACCTTGCGGCCCAAAGGAGGGAAGTTCAAAAAACATCCGAAGTTGTCTTTAAAAAATACGCAGAGGCAATCGTCGATAACCACCCATTCAATATCAAACAGCCCTTGCCAGATACAGATATTCTCAAAGGCATAGACCGATAATTCATGCTCGGCCAGCCTGAAAAATTTATTAAATAATTTTTTATCCTTAACTGCCAGTTTATTCAACTTCATAAGTTAAACTTTTAATTGCCCAAGGTTCAAGGCTTCAGGGTATTCCTGGATAACTTGAGGATTGTTTTTTAAACTGCTTAAACGGCGAGGCCTGCTGAGAAGCTGGCTTAAATACCGGATATATCTTTTAAATAGCGGGGCCTGGAGGTTTTCTTTGGCATAAGGGCAATTCAAATCTACCGCCAGAAAAACCTTTTTTCCTTTTCTATTGAGCAAAAACGGATAAAGCTGGCACTCAAAGGGGCGATAAGAGTAAATTTTACACCGGTTATCCTTCTGCCCCAGGAGAGAGCAGGTGAAATTATTTTCTTTTTGAAAAAGCACCAGGCGGATTTTATTATGCGCAGAGATAACCGACGGAGCGAGATTGTTTTTCATAAGCTCCTTTATATCTTCGTCTAAAAGGTTCGGCGACCAGACAGAATACTGCTCGGCAAACCTGCAACAGCCAAGGCACTTTAAACAGTACTCATCGGGGATAAGCTGCTTGATCACTTGACTATACTGCCTAATTTAATTGCCCTGCCAGGGCTGACAATAGCTATCCCTGTTTCATCAGAGGCAGCCAATAACATCCCCTGGCTTTCCACTCCGCGTAAAACTGCCGGCTCAAGGTTATCAATCACCACTACCTGTTTGCCGATAAGCTCTTCTTTTTGGTAAGAACCCCTGATTCCCGCCACGATCTGTTTACATTTATCTCCCAGGTCAACGGTAACAATATACAACCTGTCGGCATTAGGATGTTCTATAACCTCTTTTATTTCAGCGACTTTGAATTCTAATTTCCTGAAATCTTCAATGGTAACCATTAAAACCTCCTTGGAAAATATCTGTTCTTCCTGGATTGGGCATATTAATTCGGCTTACCCGATATAATAACACGCCAAAGCCCAAAAAACAAGGTCAAAAAGGCATATGCAGGATTAGGAAAAGGCGATGGAATCACCCTGGGTGGATATTTCTATTTCTCCAGGATGCGCTTGCATAAACGGCAGGTCACATCAGTAGGATATTTACCGGTAAAGCAGGCGGTGCAGAATTGTTCTTTTGGAAGAGGCATGGAATTTAACATCCCCTCCAGGCTCAAGTATTCCAGGCTATCCGCGCCGATAAAATCCCTGACCCAATTGATGTCATGCTTAGAGGCAATCAGTTCTTTTTGGGTAGGAAAATCTATACCGTAAAAACAGGGGAACCTGAGCGGCGGGCAGCTTACCCGCATATGCACCCGTGTTGCCCCTGCCTGGCGCAGAGCTCTCACCCTCATCCGGCTGGTGGTGCCGCGCACAATGGAATCTTCGATAATAGCCACTCTTTTCCCCTTTAATACTTCCCTTAGGGGCTTAAGTTTTACTTTAACCCGGAAATCGCGCAGGTCCTGAGTCGGCTGGATAAAGGTCCTGCCGATATAATGATTGCGGATCATACCGTATTCAAAGGGGATCTTCGAGGCTTCAGAAAACCCCAAAGCCGCGTATGTGCCGGAGTCCGGAATAGGCATTGCTAAATCCGCCTCGACCGGAAATTCAGCTGCCAGCTGCCTGCCCAATCTTTTACGCGTCATGTACACATTATGCTCAAAAATATTACTGTCCGGCCGGGCAAAATAAACGTATTCAAAAATACAGAACGCCCGGGCTGTTTCATTAAAAGGCCTGAATGATTCTATCCCGTCTTTTCTGATAAAGACCACTTCCCCGGGCTGGATATCTCTGATATATTGGGCGCCGATTAAATCCAGGGCGCAAGTCTCGCTGGCTAATACATACGCGCCGTCAAATTTACCCAAGCAGAGCGGCCGCCAGCCAAAAGTATCTCTTGCCCCCACTAGAACATCGTTTAGCATTAAGACTAAAGAATAAGCCCCTCTTAACTTAGAGAGCGACCAGGTTATAGCTTCTTTAAAATCTTTTTTCTGGCTATGCGCCAATAGATGGGCGATAATCTCCGAATCCATGGTGGTCTGGAAGAGGGCGCCGTTATTTTCAAGCTCTTTATGCAGGTCAGGGGTATTGGTAAGATTACCGTTATGGGCAATAGCGATATCGCCGATTTTTGACTTTACGTAAAATGGCTGGGTATTCTTGAGGTTGCTTGAGCCGGTGGTAGAATAACGCACATGCCCCACCGCCATTTCTCCGCGCAGGGTGCGGATAATTTTATCATCAAAGACATCGCTGACTAAACCCAAGGCCTTATGCAAATGCGCCTTCCTGCCGTTACGGGTGATTATTCCGGCGGCTTCTTCGCCCCGATGCTGAAGCGCGTAAAGGCCTAAACAGGCCAACTGCGCCGCATCCTTATGTGGATAAATTCCAAATATTCCGCACATTTGAACTCCTTCAGTTTTTATCTAGTGAAATCCTGCGAGTGCCGTTACTCTGTGCGGCACGAAGCAGGAGAACTCCCATCACTTTTATTCGTACGTCGAATAAAAATACGGGGTATGCGCCTCAAACTCCGCCGCGCAGGTATCTACAAGTTTATAATCCGGGTTTACCCCTGAATCCTTACGCCATTTTCTTATGGCTTCTTCGGTCTGGCCCAATAAGCGGGCTAACTGTAAATCCGAAAATCCGAATTCTTTAGCTTTCTTAAGCAAACTGATCGAGCCTTCCTGGCGGTCAAATTTCAATCCTGACTTTATCTGGCCTTCCAGTTCAACAATCTGCCGGATGTTTTCCAGGAACCAGGGATCTATCCGGGTCATGCCATGGATTTGCTCGACGCTTTCGCCTCTTTTCATCGCCTCTTTTATATAGAGAATCCTCAGGGCATTAGGAACCCTCAAATTCTTTTTCAATTCCTCGTCGCTTACCGGATATTTTAAATCATCCAGCCCGGCAAGGCCTATCTCCATCGAACGCAGCGCCTTTTGCAGAGATTCCTTGAAAGTCCTGCCTATAGCCATCACTTCACCCACTGATTTCATTGATACGGTCAAAGTGGGGTCTGCCGAAGCGAATTTCTCAAAAGTAAAGCGCGGGATTTTTACCACGCAGTAATCAATAGTGGGCTCAAAACAGGCGGGAGTCTTTTTGGTGATGTCATTGGGAATCTCGTCTAAGGTGTAGCCCACGGCTAATTTTGCCGCAATTTTAGCGATAGGAAAACCGGTGGCTTTGGAAGCCAGGGCCGAACTCCTTGAGACCCTGGGGTTCATTTCAATTATTACCATTCTGCCGGTAAGAGGATTAACCGCGAACTGGATATTCGAACCTCCTGTTTCTACGCCGATCTCCCTGATACAGGCAATAGCAGCATCACGCATAAGCTGGTATTCTTTATCTGTCAATGTCTGGATGGGCGCTACGGTTATGCTGTCGCCGGTATGGACACCCATGGGGTCAAAATTTTCAATCGAACAGACAATCACCGCATTATCTTTTATATCCCGCATCACTTCTAATTCAAATTCCTTCCAACCCATCACCGATTCTTCGATGAGGATCTCATGAATCATGCTGGACTCGATGCCATGCTTTGCCAACTCTTTGAACTCTTCGATATTATAAGCCGCACTCCCGCCGGTGCCTCCCAGGGTAAAGCTGGGCCGGATAATCACCGGGAAACCGATATCCTGGACTACCTTCATCGCTTCTTTGAGTGTATAGGCCAGGGCGCTGCGTGGTAAATCCAGGCCTATTTTCCTCATAGCACTTCTAAACAGCTGCCTGTCCTCTCCCTTTTTTATGGCCTTGATATTTGCGCCGATGAGTTCTACTTTATATTTTTTGAGTATGCCTTTTTCGGCCAGGCCCACAACCAGGTTTAAGGCAGTCTGCCCGCCGAGAGTAGGCAAGAGCGCGTCCGGCCTCTCCCTGGCAATGATTTTCTCCAGAGTATCGACGGTCAAAGGCTCAATATAAGTCCTGTCCGCCATTTCCGGGTCAGTCATAATCGTGGCCGGATTGGAATTTACCAACACAATTTTATACCCATCCTGTTTCAAGACCTTACAGGCCTGGGTCCCGGAATAATCAAACTCGCAGGCCTGGCTGATAATAATCGGCCCTGAACCGATGATTAAAATCTTTTTTATATCAGTACGTTTAGGCATGTCTTTTCATCATTTTGATAAATTCGCCGAATAGATAGCCGGCGTCATGCGGCCCGGCTGAAGCCTCGGGATGAAACTGCACGGAAAACACCGGCAGTTTCTTATGCCGCATACCCTCAGAGGTCTGGTCATTCAGGTTGATATGGGTCAACTCTACATCACTTTTATCCAACGAATTAACATCTACGCAAAAGCCGTGGTTTTGCACGGTAATTGAAACCCTGCCGCTCCTCAAATCTTTCACCGGGTGGTTTGCCCCGTGGTGCCCGAATTTCAGTTTATAAGTCTTGCCGCCTAAGGCCAGGCCAAGCATCTGGTGGCCCAGGCAGATGCCAAAAATAGGCAGCTTCCCGATTAACTTTTGTGTCGCCTCAATCACATATTTTACCGCTTCCGGGTCTCCCGGCCCGTTAGAAAGCAGGAGGCCGTCCGGTTTTAATTTAAGGATTGCCTCGGCGCTTGTCTTTGCCGGAACTACTATCGCCTCGCATCCATGTTTAAGCAGCATCCTTAAAATATTGTATTTTAATCCGCAATCAAGGACCGCGACTTTGTATTTTTTCGCCTTGATTTTTGACCAGGCATAAACCTTGCTACAGGAAACTTCTTTGACTAAATCTACGCCGACTAATCCCCGGGAATCTTTGGCCTTCTTGACCAGCCTTTCTTCATCCAAATCAACGGTAGACAAAACTGCTTTCATTGCGCCTTGCTTGCGTATATGCAAAGTCAGCTCTCTGGTATCAATTCCTTCAATAGCTATTATATTATTCTCTTTCAAATAATCGCCTAATGATTGATGAGAACGCCAGTTGCTGGCGAGTTTGCTGTATTCCTTGACTACAAAACCCTCTAAAAATATCCCGCGTGACTCCGCGTCCTCTTTATTTATTCCGTAATTGCCAATCAAAGGATAAGTCATTGCCACAATCTGGCCCTTATAGGACGGGTCGGTAAGTATCTCCTGATAGCCGGCCATGCTGGTATTAAAAACCACTTCGCCGTATCTTTCGCCTTCGGCGCCAAAGGATTCTCCTTTAAAAATCTTTCCGTCTTCTAAAGCAAGTATAGTTTTCATTTTATTTCTTCAGGCTACAAGAGCAGCTTTAATAAACTCCCTAAACAAAGGGTGGGCTTTATCCGGCTTGGACTTAAATTCGGGGTGGAATTGCACGGCTATAAAATAAGGATGCTTCTTAAGTTCCACTATCTCGACTAAATTTCTTTTGGGGTATAGGCCAGAAAAAACCATACCCTTCTTCTCAAAGACCCTGCGGTATTTATTGTTAAATTCATACCTATGCCGGTGGCGCTCCTGTGCCAGGTTCCTGCCATAGGCCATTGAAGCCACGGTATTATTTTTTATTTTGCAGGGATAAACGCCCAGGCGCATGGTACCGCCGAGGTCCTTAATTTTTTTCTGCTCGGCCAAAAGGCTGATTACCGGATACCTGGTTTTGGGCTTAAATTCCGTCGAGTTTGCCTCTTTAAAGCCGCACGCTCCTCTGGCAAATTCGATCACCGCGCACTGCATGCCAAGGCATAAACCCAGGAATGGAATTTTATTTTCCCGGGCAAACCTGATGGCTTTGATTTTGCCTTCTATGCCGCGGTAGCCAAAGCCGCCCGGGACAAGTATACCCGAAACGCCTTTTAAAAATTTTTCCGCGCCGTATTTCTGGACATCTTCTGAATCTATCTTTTTGACCTCGACTTTGGCATCATTAGCGATAGCGGCATGCGCCAGCGATTCATAAATGGATTTATAAGCATCCTGAAGGCCGATATATTTGCCCACCAGGGCAATGGTTAACTTGTGTTTGGGGTTGTATATCTTCTCAATTACGTTTTTTTCCCACCCTTTTAAATCAGAAAGCTTGCAGATTAATTTAAAGTGGCTCAGGATTATCTCATCTAAAATCTGGTTCTTGAAAACCAAGGGTATCTCATAAATAGACTCCACGTCTTTTGCCTCAATCACCGCTTCCTTTTGCATATTACAGAAGAGGGATATTTTTTCTTTCAATTCATTGGATAAGGTTTTCTCGGTGCGGCAGATCAATATATCCGGCTGTATCCCGATCTCCCGCAATGTCCCTACGCTGTGCTGGGTGGGCTTGGTTTTGATTTCATCGGCGCATTTTATGTAAGGGACTAATGTTACGTGGACATATAGAACATTATCCCTGCCCAGTTCTTGGCCGAATTGCCTGGCTGCCTCCAAAAAGGGCAGGCTTTCAATATCTCCCACTGTCCCGCCTATCTCAACGATGACGATATTCGCATCCGAGACCTCGGCGACTTTTTTCACCCTGTCTTTTATCTCATTGGTGATATGCGGGATGACCTGGATGGTCTTGCCCAGGTAATCGCCTCTTCTTTCTTTGGTGATTACGCTGTTATAAACCTGGCCGGTAGTGACATTATTAAACCTGGTCATTGAGGCATTGGTGAACCGCTCGTAATGCCCCAGGTCTAAATCCGTTTCTGCCCCGTCTTCGGTGACATAAACCTCACCGTGCTGATAGGGATTCATGGTCCCGGGATCGACATTGATATAGGGGTCGAATTTCATAATAGTGACTTTTAACCCCCGGGCCTCCAATATCTTTCCGATGGAAGCAGAAGTAATCCCTTTTCCCAGGCTGGATATCACTCCTCCGGTCACAAATATGTATTTTGCCATTGTTTTATAAGTTGCGGCTCAAGAAAAAGGCGTTTTTCGCGCCGACACTTCCGGCCCTAAAACGCCGTTGTTTTTCTCGTAATTCTCCATTGAACTACCCTTTTTATGATATCAGATTCCCGAAAGAAGTCAAAGCTTTTGTAGGGCAGAATTACAGGTTTGGCAAGCTACTTTTGCCCATCAGGTATTTATCTATATGGTGGGCTGACCTCCTGCCTTCGGCGATTGCCCAGACAATCAGCGACTGCCCCCGGCGCATATCTCCACAGGAAAATACCCCTTTAGCCGAAGTCATGTAGTTATCCCCTGTATTAAGGTTGCCTCTCTGGTCCAAGCCAATACCATTAATAATCTTGTTTTTTTCCGGATGCAAAAACCCTAAAGCCAGGATAATCATATCCGCTTCAATCTGGAATCCGCTTCCCGGGACTTCTTTTATTAACTGGCAACCCTTATCGTCTCTTTCGAATTCTATTTTTACGCAGGAAATTGCTTTAAGCCGGCCCTTATCCCCGATAAACTTCTTGGTCAAGACCGACCATTTCCGCTCTCCGCCCTCTTCGTGGCTGGAGGTAGTTTTTAAAATCATGGGGTATTTTGGCCAGGGGCAATCCTGGCTGCGGCATTCCGGCGGTTGAGCAAGAAGCTCTATTTGCACTACACAACGGGCGCCCTGGCGGTGGGCTGTCCCCAGGCAATCAGAACCGGTATCTCCTCCGCCGATCACCACTACCCGCTTTCCTTTGGCATCGATCAATTCTTCGGAAGCAATCCTTTCTCCCGCCGATTTTTTATTAGCCTGCACCAGATAATCCATGGCAAAGTAAATACCTTCTAAATTCCTGCCTTCTATTTTAAAATCGCGGGGGCTACGGCTTCCTCCTGCCAGGCAAATTGCCGCAAATTCTTTTTTTAATGCCCGCATACTGATATCCCTGCCCGCCTCAATTCCTGTTTTAAACTTAATCCCTTCTTTGGCCATAATTTTCAGGCGACGGTCTAAAATACATTTCTCTAATTTAAAATCGGGGATACCGTAACGCAGGATCCCGCCTATTTTATCGTCTCTCTCAAAAACCGTAACTCCGTGCCCTGCCTTATTGAGCTGGTCCGCGCAAGCCAAGCCCGCCGGCCCTGAACCGATAATGGCAACTTTATGATGAGTGCGTTTCGTTGGCGGCTTAGGTTTAATGTACCCATTTTTAAAACCGTATTCAATGATAGCCAGCTCGTTTTCGCGTATGGTAACCGGCTGGTCATTTATCCCTAAAACACAGGCATATTCACATATTGCCGGGCAGATCCTTCCGGTTATCTCGGGAAAATTATTGGTTGCCGAAAGCAGCTCAAAGGCTTTCTGCCATTGGCCGCGGAAGACTAAATCATTCCACTCCGGTATATAATTACCGACGGGACAACCCCAGTGGCAGAAAGGCGTTCCGCAATCCATACAGCGCGAGGCTTGTTTTTGAGAATCCTGGCTTTCCGGCAAAACGCTTACTTCGCGACAGTCTTTTATCCGTTCGCATACCGGCCGGTACTTCGAAGTCTCTCTTTTTACCAGCAAAAATCCTTTTACATCACCCATCAGACACCTCTGCCAATTCCAACTCTTCTGCTGTTTCCTTCTTTTCCAGGATGCGCTTATACTCAATAGGCATAACCTTTACGAATTTCCGCATTTCAATAAGAAAATTTGCCAACAGATGCCTGGCCAGAGAACTTTGGGTGTAACGATGATGGCTAAGCAACATTTTCTCAATCGTGTCCAGGTCAGTTCCTGTTAATTTTTCCAACTGTACCATCCCGGTATTACATTTATTCCGGAAATCGCCATCCGGGTCGTAAACATAAGCGATACCGCCGGACATGCCGGCAGCAAAATTCCTGCCGGTCTTGCCTAAGACCACAACCCTTCCTCCGGTCATGTACTCGCAAGCATGATCGCCTACTCCTTCCACTACGGCATTCAAGCCGGAATTCCTGATACAGAATCTTTCCCCGGCTACCCCCTTGATATAGGCCTCGCCGCTTATCGCTCCGTAAAAAACGGTATTGCCGATAATAATATTTTCTTGCGGCTTGTAGTCTGCGTCTTTATCCGGATAGATTATGATTTTACCTCCGGAGATTCCCTTACCCACGTAATCGTTGCTCATGCCTTCAAGCTCAAAAGTTATCCCCTTTGCCAGCCAGGCCCCGAAACTTTGTCCGGCTATGCCTTTAAATTTAAAGTGTATTGTACCTTCAGGTAACCCTTCTTCGCCATATTTTTTACAGAGCTCGCCGCTTAACATGGCTCCGACCGCCCTATTGGTATTGGTAATAGGCAACTCTTTAGTCACGGCTTCGGATTTTTCCAGGGCAGGCCGGGATAGTTCAATTAAAGATAAATCTAAAACCTTATCTATGCCGTGTTCCTGCTTAACCGTGCAATAAGCCGGCGATCCTACGGATACCGGAGGTTTATATAATAACCTGGAAAAATCCAAATCTTTTGCCTTCCAGGGCAAAATTTTATTATTAATTTCCAATAAATCGGTCCTGCCCACCATTTCATTCATGCGGCGCAGCCCCAGGCAGCTCATAATCTCGCGTAATTCCTGGGCTACAAAATAAAAGTAATTAATCACATATTCCGGCTTACCGCTGAATCTTTTTTCCAAAAGCTCATCCTGGGTGGCAATCCCCACAGAACAATTATTCAGATTACAATGCCTGAGCATTACACATCCTAAGACAATCAGAACTGCAGTGCAGAAACCGAATTCTTCCGCGCCCAAGAGCGCGGCAATAGCTACATCCCGCCCGGTGCGCATCTGTCCGTCGGTTTGTAAACGGACCCTGCTTCTCAAAGAATTTAAAACCAGTGTCTGGTGTGTCTCGGACAACCCCAATTCCCAGGGAAGGCCGGCATTCCTGATAGAGCTGACAGGAGAAGCTCCGGTCCCGCCGTCTCCTCCTGAAACCAGGATCATATCGGCATGGCCCTTGGCCACGCCCGCGGCAATCGTCCCTACCCCGATTTCAGACACCAGCTTTACGCTTATCCGCGCCCGGGGGTTGGTGTTTTTCAAATCAAAAATCAACTGCGCCAAATCTTCAATAGAATAAATATCGTGGTGCGGGGGAGGAGAAATCAAAGTTACTCCAGGCGTGGTATAGCGCGTCTTGGCAATGGTAACGCTCACCTTATGCCCGGGCAATTGCCCTCCTTCGCCGGGCTTTGCGCCCTGGGCAATTTTAATTTGTAGTTCGTCGGCATTAACCAGGTAATTAGTAGTCACCCCGAACCTTCCGGAAGCAACCTGCTTTATCGCGCTACGCCTGGAATCGCCGCCAGGCAAAGGCATAAAACGGGCTGGGTCTTCGCCGCCTTCTCCGGTATTGGATTTAGCTTTCAGCCTGTTCATGGCAATAGCAATAGTCTCATGCGTAGACCTGCTGATTGAGCCGAAACTCATCGCTCCGGTAGCAAAACGTTTTACAATTTCTTCGACGGGCTCTACTTCTTCGATAGGGACGGAACGGGCAGATTTAAATTTTAACAGGCTTCTTAATGTAGTCGGGTGTTTTGTCTGGTCATTAATCAAATCAGCAAACTCTTTATATTTTTTGCAATCAGCGTTGCGGGCGGCATCCTGAAGGCTGGCAATAGTATCCGGATTCCATAAATGAAATTCGCCATCTCTTTTCCATTGATAAACTCCGCCGGCAGCAAGATAAGGAAAATTTAAATTGCCCTCTTCAGTATATGCCTGCTTATGCCTTGATAGAGCCTCCCGGGCAATAACCTCTAAGCCGGCTCCCCCGATACGCGAGACTGTCCCGGAGAAATATTCGTCAATCACTTCCTGGCTTAAGCCCAATGCCTCAAATATCTGCGCCCCGCGGTAACTCTGTAAAGTAGAGATACCCATCTTGGAAAGAATCTTGGCAATCCCTTTATCTACAGCCTTAATATAATTATACAGCGCAGCCTCTAACTCCAGATTCAGGTCTCCTTCTTTGACCAAAAGTTCTACCGCCTGATAGGCAAGATAAGGGTTGACGCAATCTGCCCCGTACCCGAATAAAAGCGCAAAATGATGCACTTCTCTTGGCTCTGCGCTCTCTACTGCGATTCCTATTTGGGTGCGTAAAGCTTTTTTTACCAGATACCGATGCACTGCCGCGATAGCCAAAAGCCCGGGCAAGGCCGCGTAATCTTTATTTGTACCACGGTCACTTAAAATAATAAAAGTAAACCCATCTTTTATGGCTTGCCTAGACTCCTTGCATATCCTATCCAGTGCTTTATGGAAACCGTCTTTTGCCGAAATCTTAAAAAGCGATGAGATGGTTTTAGTTTTAAACCCATTGGCCTTAATCCCGCGAATACTCTCTAAATCCTGATTGGTAAGCACAGGATTCTTGATTCTTAATTTGTAACAATGCCCGGGAGTCTCTTCCAGCATATTCTTTTCCGGCCCTAAATAAGTCTCTAAACTCATCACCAGCTCTTCGCGGATAGGGTCTATCGCCGGGTTAGTGACTTGAGCAAAAAGTTGTTTAAAGTAGCTGTATAAAAGTTGCGGTTTATCGGATAACACCGCATGCGGGGTGTCATTACCCATCGAGCCCACCGGCTCCTGGCCAAACTCTGCCATAGGCTTAATGATCACCTTCAGATCTTCACGGCTGTAGCCGAAAGTTTTTAAACTGGTAAGTATACGGGAATTTTTCTTTTCTTTACCGGCTTTCAAATCAGCAAGCTCAAGCATGTTCTTTTTAAGCCACTGGCCATACGGCCGCTGCCCGGAGATAGTTTCTTTTATTTCTTTATCTTCTATAATGCGTCCGGCCTGGGTATCAATAAAAAATATCTTGCCCGGCTCAAGCCTGCCGGATTTAAGGATATCCGAGGGGGCGATATCTAAAATGCCTACCTCCGAGGCCATAACCACCAGGCCTTTTTTACTGATAATGTAACGGCAGGGGCGCAAACCATTCCTGTCCAACACCGCGCCAATCCTTGATCCGTCAGTAAAAGCTATGGCTGCCGGCCCATCCCAGGGTTCGGTTAAACAAGCGTGGTATTTATAAAAATCTTTTAATTTATCGTCGATAAGATTGTTCTGTTCCCAGGCAGAAGGAATAAGCATCATCATGGCATGAGAGAGGGGCCTACCGGATAAAACCAACAATTCAAAAACATTATCAATAGCCGCGGAATCGCTGCCGCCGGGCACAATCACAGGAAGAATTTTTTTCAGGTTCTTCCCGAACAATTCGCTCCTGAGCAATCCCTCCCTAGCCTGCATCCAATTAATATTGCCGCGCAGGGTATTTATTTCTCCATTATGCGCTAAAAACCTGAAAGGCTGGGACAAATCCCAGGTAGGGAAAGTATTGGTGCTATAGCGTGAATGCACTAAACATAAACAACTTTTCAAGTTTTCATTTTGCAGGTCCGGGAAATAACTATTTAGCTGCTCCGGCATAAGCAGCCCCTTGTAAACAAGGACCCGGCTGGACAAGTTAGTGATGTAGAAAAACGGTTTTTCTTTTAACCCTGATGCCCGGATAGTATTTTCAACTTTTTTGCGGATGACATAAAGCTTTCTCTCAAAAGCCAGTTGCTCTTTAACTTTATCCAACTGCCCGATAAAAACATGCTCCATTACCGGCTGGGTATCTCTGGCGGTTTTTCCGATTTCGTTATCATCCACAGGAACGGCCCGCCAGCCGAGAAGAAACAGCCCTTCCTCTTTAATTATGCGGGCAAAAATATCTTTGCAGAGTTCGCGCTCTTTACGGTTCCGGGGCAAAAATACTAGACCAACCCCGTATTCGCCTTGTCCCGGAAGATTAATTTTATTTCCCCGGCAAGCCTTTAAGAAAAATTCATGCGGCAACTGGATCAATATGCCGGCGCCATCTCCTGTTTTAGGATCTGCGCCTGTGGCTCCGCGGTGCGAAAGGCGCCTGAGCACCTCTAAACCCTGCCTGACGATTTCATGCGATTTCCTGCCTTTAACATCACAGACAAATCCTACCCCGCAGGAATCGTGCTCAAAATCAGGGTCATAAAGCCCTTGTTTTTCAGGCCTTAAAGCCCGGCTTACGAATCTAGCTTCCATTTATCCACCTTAATCCCTAATTTCTTAATTTTTGCCCGCATGGTGTTACGGTTAATTCCCAAAATCCGGGCTGCTTTAAGCTGATTACCCTCAGTGCGTTCCAATATATGCTCAATCAGCGGCCTCTCGATTATCTCTAAGATAGTTTTGTATACCAGCCCCTGTTTTTCCCTGTACAGAGAGTTCCCCAATTCAATAACCTTATCTTCTAAAGAAACCATTCCGTTTAAATCATCCTTATTGATTATCTTCAGGGCCTTATCCTGGCTTATCCCGTCGAAATTATCGCGGCCCTCTTTACGCAGCATCTCAACAAGCATTTTTTTAATCCTCTCTTCATCCTGGGAAATAAATACTGTTATCATTTTTGTCTAACCGTTCTGCCTAAAAATTAAGCATGGAAATAGAAAATTTTGCGGGGCGAAAAATCAGGCCCCGCAAAAATTCAGTGTTAAATATCGAAGTAGAGATAAAACTCATACGGGTTGGGACGCATCCTCACAGGGTCTATCTCTCTTTTACGCTTATACTCAATCCAGATATCAATGACATCTTTGGTAAAAACCCCGCCTTTTAGCAGGTAATCGTGGTCAGCCTCTAAAGCATCTATAGCCCTGCGCAAAGAAGAAGGAACCGTGGGTATCTTTTTTAACTCTTCTTCGCTTAGCTCAAAAAGATCTTTATCCGTCGGCTCTCCTGGATTGATCTTGTTCTGTATGCCATCCAGGCCTGCCATAAGCATGGCGCTAAATGCCAGGTAACCATTACAAGCCGGGTCCGGCGGCCTAAATTCTATTCTTTTTGATTTCGGGCTATCCGAATACATGGGGATTCTTACTGCCGCAGAACGGTTTCTCGCCGAGTAAACCAGGTTTACCGGAGCTTCATACCCCGGAACCAGCCTTTTATACGAATTGGTGGTAGGAGCACAGAATGCCATTAAGCTGTTAGCATGTTTTAGAAGGCCTCCGATATAATATTTGGCTGTCTGGCTTAAAAGGGCATAGCCATTTTTGTCGTAGAAAAGGTTTACCCCGTTCTTCCATAAGCTCTGGTGGCAATGCATACCCGAGCCGTTATCCGCGAAAAGCGGCTTAGGCATAAAGGTGGCAACCATCCCGGCTTTTTTCGCCATATTCTTGATAATATATTTATAGAGTAGGAGGTCATCTCCCATTTTGGTTAATTTATCAAATTTCATATCGATTTCGCACTGGCCGGCAGTGGCGACTTCATGATGATGCACCTCGACCCTGATTCCGGCTTCCTTCATTTTTAAGATTATCCTGCTCCTTAAATCCTGGATGGAATCATGCGGAGGAACAGGGAAATACCCTTCCTTAAAACGTATCTTGTATCCCAGGTTGGGATTTTCATCCCGGCCGGTATTCCAGTCTGCTTCTTGAGAATCAATGTAGTAATATCCGGAGTTTTCAGTCTGGTCAAAACGGATGCTGTTAAAGATAAAAAATTCCGCTTCCGGCCCGAAATATACGTCGTCGGCAATACCTGTATCCTTAAGGTATTTTTCCGCCTTTTTGGCGATATAGCGCGGGTCGCGGGTATAAGCTTTACGAGTCAAAGGATCATAAATATCGCAGAGCAAGCTTAAGGTGGGGACTTCGCAGACCGGATCGACGATCGCAGTTTTCGGGTCAGGAATAAGAATCATATCCGATTCCTGGATCTTCTGGAAACCGCGGATTGATGAGCCGTCAAAGCCAATGCCATCCACCCAGATAGAACGGGTAATATCATCCATCTCCAGCATTTCTGAAGCGGGAATAGAAAAGTGCTGCCACAGGCCGGGTAAATCGTTAAATTTCAAATCCACAATCTGGATATTTTTTTCTTTTATAAACTTCAGAACATCCCTGGCCGCTTTTTCATCAAAATGGCCGTTAGCAAGCGGATTTTTGGTTTTTACCTCGGTTATTTCTTTTGCCTTTCGTTTTGCCGACATTTTTTCCTCCTGTTTAAGATTAAAAACAAGAAAATCGCCTTTTACGAACCTTGGCGATTTTCGCAGTGGTTAGGAAAGTGTTTTTGCTTTCCTAGACCATAAAAAAGCGCCCAATCCGGTCTTCTTTCCTTGACCATCTTGAACGCCTCTGTTCAGTATGTCTTTTGCCTGATTTTACACTACGATGTGCCTAATTTTTAATCCTGCTATATATACAAGTAAAGAATTATTCTTTTTGGTAACCTCCTTTTTTAATTAATTTGTGAGGCTGCTATAATCCTGGCGAAGTTAAGACAAATGATAGCGGCATGCCTTTCGAAAACCTGTTTTCTTTTGTAGCTTTCAATAATCATATCTTTGGCATCGGGAACCGGGGCGCCATTTTGCGCATATTTTATTATCCATGACTCTATCATCTCCGGATTAACCTCCGCGTGAAATTGTATGCCATATGCATTCTTGCCAAACCTAAAAGCCTGATTAGGGCAAGATTTAGATTCTGCCAGATGGGCTGCACCATGGGGAATGCCGAATGTATCTTCGTGCCACTGAAACATCTCAAGTTCGTTTGGCAGCGCAATGAATAAAGGGTCGCTTTTACCTGCCTCGGTTAAGCTGATTTTATGCCAGCCGATTTCTTTAACTGGAGCTTTTCCTATTTTCGCGCCGCAGGCCCTGGCTAACAATTGAGCCCCTAAACAGATTCCTAAAATAGGGATTTCACTCCGGAGGGCCCCTTGCAGAAACTCGGTTTCATCTTTCAAAAAGCTGTATTTATCTTCTTCGTAGGCATTCATCGGACCGCCCAAAGAAATTATTGCCCTAATATTTCTGAAGTTGCCGGGCAAAGATTCCCCCTTGCTTAAATCTACTATCTTTAAATTCCAGGAGGTATTCTTGAAAAATTCGCCGATACTGCCCGGCCCTTCAATTTCGATATGCTTAAGCACTAAAATTTCTGCAGGTATCTTCATCGTTTTAACCGATGGCAATGCTGCCGCGCTCTTCGGTGCGGATACGCAGGCATTCCTTTAAATCAAGGATAAAGATCTTGCCATCCCCTGTTTCGCCGGTCTTAGCCCCTTTCATGATAGCTTTTATAGTAGGCTCAAGAAAATTATCATTGACCGCGATCTCCAGGCGTACCTTTCTCAAAAGGTTACCCGTCTCTTTTGCCCCGCGGTAAACCTCTGTCACTCCCTTTTGGCGGCCATGGCCCAGCACCTCGCTTACCGTAATAAGGTTTACCTCTGCCTTGTAAAGTTCTTCTTTGACTTCCTCCAGCCTGTATGGCTGGATTATCGCAATAATTAATTTCATTGAACACCTCCAATATTTATTTAGTGAAATCCCGCGAAGTGGGACAAGTGCCTCCTCCTATTCTAAAACAGTATAAGCTCTTTCGTGATGCTGGGTCAGGTCCAGGCCCATAGCTTCTTCTTTTTCGTTTACCCGCACCCCGATAACCGCGTCAACCACCTTATAGATTATAATGCTTACCACAAACGAGTAAATCAGGGTAACGCCGACCGTGATGAGCTGGATTAAAAATTGTTTGGGGTTACCAAAAAATAAACCGTCTGCTCCGGCAGGATTAACCGCTTTAGAGGCGAATAAACCCGTAGCCAAAGCGCCCCAGATACCGCCGACACAGTGCACGCCGAAAGCATCCAAAGCATCGTCATAGCCCAGTTTAGGCTTGATTACGGTAACGGCAATAAAACAAAATACGCTTACCAGCATACCGATGATTATTGCCGGGATGACGCTGACAAAACCTGCGGCAGGGGTAATTGCCACTAAACCGGCGACCGCGCCGCTAGCTGCGCCGAATATTGTCGCTTTTCCGTTACGCATCCATTCTATGCAGGCCCAACTTAAACCTGCCGCCGCAGCGGCAGTGTTGGTTACCACAAAGGCATTTACTGCTAAGCCGTTTGCAGCCAAGGCACTACCCGCGTTAAATCCGAACCAACCAAACCAAAGTAATCCGGTGCCTAAAACCACGAAAGGCATATTGTGCGGAGCAGGAATACATTTGTCAGCGAAATTCCTCTTTCCGATAAATAATGCCGTGGCCAAAGCAGCGATGCCGGCATTGATATGCACTACTGTGCCACCGGCAAAATCAAGCGCACCCAATGTCTTTAACCATCCGCCTACGCCCCAAACCCAATGGCAGACCGGCCCATATACAAAAGTCGCCCAGAGCAGTATAAAAGCAATGAAGGCGGAAAACTTCATCCTTTCGGCAAAAGCGCCCAGTATCAAAGCAGGGGTGATTATGGCGAACATAGCCTGGAAAATCATAAACGCCTGATGCGGGATGGTCGCGGCATAATCAGCGTAAGGCTCCATCCCCACGCCTGCTAAACCAAACCACTTGAACCCGCCCCAAAATCCTGCGCCGGGAGCAAAAGAAATACTGTAACCGTATAATACCCATTGCACGCCCAGCAAACACAGGACAATGAAACACTGCATCAAGATGCTCAAAACATTCTTCTTTCTGACCATCCCCCCGTAGAAAAAAGCCAGCCCCGGGGTCATCAACATGACAAGGGCCGTTGACATCAAAACCCACGCTGTATCACCTGCGTTAATCATTTCTCCTCCTTTTATTAATGGTAAATAATGTCCTTTGGTTAATCAAGTGTGCAAAAAATAAATAAAAAATAACCGTCGTCACCTTTACCAACCTCGGACTATTTTAGTTCAAATTTTTCCTTCACTAATTTCGCGTAAACTTTATTTATGTGTTTGGTCTTCAACCATCTTTCAATAGTGGTAACCTGGACATCCAGTATTCTGGATAAATCGTGTAAGGTATATCCCTTCTCTATCTTAAACCAAATAATTTTACTGATTAATTCGTTATCTATCATATGGCCTATACCGCTATATTACCCTGCTCCCCTGTGCGTATGCGTATAGCTTCCTCTATAGTTGAAATAAAAATCTTGCCATCCCCCATCTCTCCAGTGAAAGCGGCTTCTCTTATAGCCTTAACTGTTTTATCAAGATCCTGGTCTTTTACCACAACCTCAATCTTTGTTTTCGGAAGAAGGCCGACTTTATACTCTTTTCCGCGCCACTGCTGCACTAACCCTTTCTGCTTACCATGCCCCTCAATCTCCGTAATCATCATCCCGGGATAACCTATCTTATCTAATGTTTCGCATACCGCATCGAGCTTTCCCGGCCTGATTATCGCCTCTATCTTTTTCATTTTGAATTCCTTTCTTAATAGGCGCTTGCGGCAGATAAGCCTTGGGCGCCCGTAAATTGTCTATCTGGCAATTGGCGTTTCCGAGTGCCTGTCAAGCTTTACCCCTGAATAACCGGCAACTCCCATCTCGGGGATATCCAATCCATATATTTCAGCTTCCGGTTCGGGCCTGTGGCCGAATATTACTTCGATTAATTTAAATACTGCAAATGAAACTAACCCGACATAAATAATGTTTGAAAATACACCTATACACTGAGCAAAGAATTGCGAGGCATCGCCATAGAACAAGC
>Ga0247841_10001080_pt1 | contig 64665 bp, 81 predicted proteins | sample LaCruzMarch2015__2_FD_192410 | JGI IMG/M metagenome (GOLD analysis project Ga0247841, IMG submission 192410) | Freshwater microbial communities from meromictic Lake La Cruz, Castile-La Mancha, Spain - LaCruzMarch2015_18m | ecosystem: Environmental > Aquatic > Freshwater > Lake | place: Spain...
CTATTTAATTTTCTTAATTAAAGTTCTTTATTGAAAAGAAATTTACTTGCTAATTAGTGAATTAGGAAAAGAAGTTTAGAATATTTCTTGATTAAACTTCTTGCTAATTAGTGAATTAGGAAAAGAAGTTTATTTGTGTGCGAACCAGAAACTCAATTCCTTTGAGTTTATGAAAAGCGCATAAAGTCATTTATGCGCGAACCAGAACTCATTGCCCTTCTGTTTCTTGCAGAATCCAAGCCTTTCAAACTGGACTATTGTTCCCTCGGGAAGCTTTGACGCCCCTGCCTCCACATAGCCCTCGGTCCAGATTCCGTCAGGCATCAGGATCTTCCCCTTCTGGGTTTCCTTGGCGGCAGGAAGCCAGTGGAACATTGGAGCATTAAGTTTGTCGTCATGCTCCTCAGAAACAAAGACAAATTTCCCCTTCTTTTTTTCGAAATTGAAAAGGTTCATGAGCCTGTAGGTTTTCCCCTCAACGATTTTTTTATAATCCTCTTCTGTTATGTAGAAACTGCTTCCAGCCTTCAACTCTCTCTTTCCTTTTTCAGGATGCTGTGAATGGAGTGGCAGGAACACTCTTTTCTTAGGAGCCCAAAGTACGCTTATCTTCTTGGCCTTTGAAACGAAGAAATACCGGTTTGCATCCTCCAGGAGCTTTCTATTTTCCGCATACAGCATGTCCAGGGGAATGGTAAGATGCTCTTTCTCAGACATTCCGAATTGTACAATAAGATTTCTTATGGCCTGTGGGAGTATTCCACGTTTCTCAAAACTTTGAAGACTCCAGGTTCTTGGATCGCTCCAGTCCAAATACAATCCGCTCTTTATTTCGTCCTGGGACTTGCTCTTGCTGAATGAAACTCCCTCAAATGAGATTCTTGGAGTGTAGACAGCAGTTATTGGAGGCCAACCAAGTATTTTCCATATGAATTCTTCCATCTCTGTCTCCATTCTCAATTGATTACCTCGGATAATGTGGGTTATTCCAAGAAGATGATCGTCAACGGCCCAGGAGAATTCAAGCATCGGCCAAACTTTCAAACCCTTTATCCTTGGATGTTCTCTGTCGGAAATTCTGAACAGGACCCTGTCCCTGAATGCCGGATTGGGATTTTGCATGTCTGTCTTCAGTCTCAGTATCGCCATTCCCTGCTTGGCCTCAACCCCGAACATCCATTTCCAATCCTTGATGTTTGTTTGATAGTCCTTGCTTCTGCATGAGCATGCAATTCCCTTTTCCCTGTTATCTCTCAGTTTTTCGGCATTGCAGAAACACACATAGGCTGCTCCCTTGTTAATCAACATTTCAGCATATTTGTAGTAAATATTAAGCCTGTCCGATTTGTAGACGATTGTAGGATCGTATTTCACTCCGAGCCATTTAACATCGTCCTCGATCATCTTGTATGCTGCAGGAACTATCTGCTTCTCTTCGCTACCAATTGTATCATCGATGACAAGTATGAACTTTCCATTATACCTCTTGGCGTATTCGTCATTTACTATGATTGGAACGGCATTGCCTATGTGCAGGGCTCCCGAGGGGAATGGGGCAAACCTCACAACAACTTTTCCCTGGACAGCATTTGGAAGTTCCGGAAGGTCATGCCTGGTTTCGTGAACGAAAACCTTGACAACATCCTTCTGTTTCTCAAATTCCGTTTTCTGGTCATTAACATTCATAGAATTTACCTTTGAGACTGCAGCCTGGATCTTTGGCATGACCTCTTTTATCTTTTCCTTCTTCAATCCTTCCTGGAACAGTTTTCCAAGGACAGAATTGGGCATGCACTTTCCATCATGCTCAACGGCATTCTCAAGAGCATAGGCGAATATTTTTTCTTCAAACGTAGACTGTCTCTGCGGTGCTGCCTCTCCCTGCCTGATCTCCTCTTTCACCTCAACTTTTTTCTCAGTCTTTGTGGACTTTGTTGCTATTTCCTTGAGTTTCCTTACGGCAACGGCCTCAATGATCGTTTTTTGCTTTTCAGGAACTGCAGACTTTGGCTTTCTCTTTGTGGGCTTCTTGATTGCTTTCTTCTTGGCAGGTTTCTTTGTTCCCTTCGCTGCTTTCTTTCTAGGTTTCTTGACCTTTTCAACAGATTCATTAGAATCCACTGCAGGCATTTCAAGAGAGATAGGCTCTACCATTGCAAGATCCGTATCTTTGGCCTCTTCTATTTCAATTCTCTTTTTCATAGAACTATTTTACACCCCTCTTGTCAATACATGGAATTCAGGCTTTAAAAGTTTTCTTCTATTCCACTTCTACTTCGATTTTCCATCGAAAAAAACGATAAAAAGAAGGATTATCCCTCCAATGAGATTGCTCACATCTGCAACATTGAACGAAGAGGAGCCCCATATCCTGAACACATCCAAAACCCCTCCCAGAAAAACCCTGTTCAGCAGATTTCCAAGGGTTCCTGCCCCTATGAAGACGAATGCCAGCCGGATTCTGCTATTGACTTTTTCATAGAAATAGGCAATAAGGACCAAAACCATCGCAGCCACAACAATGAACAATGGAGTCATTCCCTCAAGAATTCCAAAGGAAGCTCCCGTATTGAATGCCCTGCTCACGCAGAACTTCCAGAAACATCCCTCGGCAAGAGCATACTTTGTGACAATGTCCAAGGCCAATATCCCCAAGAACAGCAGCAGGTACTTCACATTCTCCTTTTTCATAACTCCCTAAGAAGAATTTTGTTAAAAAACCTTTGCAAAGGTTTTTACATTCGCCCCATTGGGTAACCTTTTTATACGTATTCTCCCTCTATAACCCATAGGGGAGAGGAGAAAAAAGATGGGTGAAATAGATGATTTGATTCCTAGGATAAATCCTAGATACAGCGAGGGCGGAAAGACTGGCCCGATATGGGAAAACAAGGTGGTCTTTGATACCAACATGAACACCCTGGAGAATCTGTACTACTGGATAATCGATTTTATGAACGGCTATTATTCTGGAGATGTTGAGAAGATTGCAGACACCTTCGTCACATCACCCGGATCATCCTACTTCGGAAATCTGAGCATGACTGCCCAGAAGATGCAGGAAGAGGGGATGAAAATTCTTGGAACAGTGAACCAGGTCATAAAGAGCATAGTCAATATCATCTATGATCTGAGGAATTTTGACATCAGGCTCAAAACCTATGACAAACTGAAGGACAAGGATCCAAAGGTCAGGGAGGAGGGAATGCTTGCCCTGAAGGAGCTTTGGCTTTCCTCCGTTGACATGCAGCGACAGTCGGGAAGCATAAACCACATGGCCCAGGCCTACGGTTTCTCAACGCTGAGACCGGCATTCTTTGCCGCAAAATCCGTAGACCATGTCAATACCATGGATCTCAATGAAATAGTTCAAAGACTTTTGAAATCAAGACTAGGAGAATTCTTCACCTGGGTCGAATACAGCGAGATGGAATTGAGAAAGAGGTATGAGATTGAAAAAAGCCAGCTACGCAGTCAAATAGACACAGTAAAACTGTATTCCAGCTGGGTAAAGCCCTATCTCCAGGCAGCCGAACAGCTCAGAATGAAAGAATCCAAGGAAGCGTCCATTGTTTCAATCTTCACATCCATGATCCTGGAATTGAATCTTGTTGCAAAGAAAAAGGCAGATCCCAAGGGAGCGACACTCTCCGGAGACCTTCCCCACGGATTTATCAAGAAGCTCGAGGGCATAAGGGATTTCTATGAGGTTCTCACCGTTGACTTCAAATTCAGAACCTATCCCACCGCCCAGCACCCGCACGCCGGACTGGTTGAGATCAAATTCAAGGCCTATGTGCTGAATTCCGATGAGCTTCTCCTTCTGGAAAAGATGAGGGAGGACAGCGCAATCGAAAGCACGCTCAATGTTGCGGGAAATCTCACCGACAAAAGCCTTGCGCAAATAAAGAATGACATTGACTATTTCCTCAAGCCCGAGGAAAAGAAGAAGGATGAGAGAGACTATTTTTTCAAGGATGTTTTCAAGGATTTCAAGAAATCGGTGATGGGCCAGTCAAGGCTGGAGAAGGAGAAAGAGGAGAAGGAAATGAAGGCCAAGAAAAAGAAGGAAACGGCAGAGAGAAAGATCAAGCTCAAGGAAGAGGGCGTTCCCGAGGACAGCTATGAGGAGGATCTTTTCAGACAGCTCGTTGAGAACGACAGCGCAAAATCCTGCTTCACCCTTTTCGACACATTCAAGAAAACCCAGGGCCTTTCAAGCTTCCCAAGCCCATTCGACGACCTGGATTACATCAAAAGGATAAGGGCCCGAATGGCCGAGATAAAAGCTGCAAACGTCGGCAAATGATTCTAGAATTATTTTTCAGGTTTTGATTTTTTCCAGAAATGCTGAAAATATTGTTCAAAAGTGTCTGCAATCTCCTGATTGACAATAACTATTGCCATTGGGACAGAGGTTCTGCCCTTCAGACTCTGCAGAAATATGTAGGTCACATCCTTGTAGACCGTAATCTCTGAAAAAGTCTTAATGCTGGCAGGCATATATCTTGCATCGCAACCCCTGTAGCTGTTTCGATTTTTGAGGATTTCACGATCGGTGCCCTGATTAAAAAGAAGTTTGCATTTTACCCCCGCCCTTATTCTCCGCAAATGGTCTTTCTGCCAATAGGTATGGAATTTTTCCTCCTGAATAGGATAAATCCCTAAGGAATGATATTCATCCCCCCTTTTTGATTTTGAATACATCAGCTCCCATGCGGTCTGGAATCCCCTGAATCCCTCAAACAGCTTTACAGAGCTTTCCCCTGTCGCCTTGGTAAGTGCGAGGATCTCCGGGAGCATGAATTCTATCTCCTTTTTGCTCGAATCAAGCTTCGACTTCCTTTCCTCGATATAATCTATCAATTTTTCCGGCCTTTCTGCCTGAAAATATTTTGTCTTCTCTTTGATTATATAAGAAACCATTCCCTTTTCAATCAGGCTATTCAATATTCTATAAACAAAGGAGTTCGCGACTCCAGATTTTTCAACAATCGGGCCCGTTGTTGAAGATCCCAGTTTGAGAAGGGCCATATAGACTTTAGCTTCTCCTTCAGTCAGTCCAGCATCCTCGATGAGTTTAATGTTGATATCGACCATTATTTCATCAGTTTCCAGGACTATATAATTATTGCTATTTATACCACCATCAGTGGTGGAGTAATGTTTATATTATTCTATACTTACTAGTTACTATAAAGTGGTTACAAACCATAGGAGAAAAAGATGAAAAACTACAAAACAGAAAAAAGATTTTCAGGAGATCTTTCACAGGAATATGCCCTGAATGAATTAGTATTTCCGCATCAAAAAAAGGTGCATGAACTTGTAGGCGCAGCCATTAGATCCCATATTGGGGGAAAATCAGCAAATTGCCTAGAGATAGGTTGTGGAACAGGGGTAACAACAAGAGCAATATTAGATTCGAACCCCGGATTGCATCTGGCTGCACTGGACAGCTCTTCGGAAATGATAAAACAGGCCAGGAATTATCTTGGCTCTCAAAAAATCGAATGGATAGAATCCGATGCTTTGAATTATCTTTCTAGGATAAGACCTGAATCTATTGATGTTGTAGCATCTGCCTATGTATTCCATAATTTTCCAGCGGAGGAGAGGATAGAAGTTTTAGAAAAGGTATATGGCTCATTAAAACCCGGAGGCCTTCTTATCAATGCAGACATAATCTATTCTAGCAATCAAGAAGAAAGAGATTCACAATTTAACTGGCTTGCGGGAAATCTGTCCAGATATGATAAGCTGGGACGGCCTGATCTGAAAAAGAAATGGATGAGGCACATCTCCGAAGATAGAGATGCTTCTCGTATTCTGATAGATAATGAGTTCATATTCCAACTGAATAAAATTGGATTCAAATCAATTGAAAGGAGGTTTAGAAGTAATTCAGATGCGGTTTATACCGCAGTGAAACAATAAAATGAAATATATAAACAAATTAATGGCAATGGTTGCCCTCGGTGCTGGCCTCACTGTCAACGGCTACGCCGCAAATGGGGCTCTGGAAATGATGTCTGGAGACAAATCCTCGACATTAGAAACCAAGCTTTCGGTTCCACTGACCAAAAAATCCTATCTGTTCATTAGAAACAGGAATGATTCCGATCATGAAGGAAAAGCCTCCCATTTCACACTTGCTGATGCAGGATATACCCTTGGATCGGGAATAGATGCATTTTGCGAAGCCCAATTCAATGAAGGGCCAATGAGCTATGGGACAGGTCTTCAATATTTCAAGAAGTCTGGAGATCTTAGCCTGGTCCTTGTTCCTTCAATCAGTCTGAACAAGGAGAAGGATTTGAATTATCAAGTGATCTTGAAATACAATCCCTCCATAAGCAAAGACTTGAGGCTTCTGACCCAGCTAGAAGTTTTATCAGGATTCCGAAAAGGAGAGCGCCTTTATGGTATTGAAAGAGCCAGGATTGGATTAGAAAAGAAAGGATATACCCTAGGTATTGCCTCTGACACAAATCAGACAGGAAGCAGCAATAAAACCTACTCCAACATTGGCGGGTTCATTGGAATAGAATTCTGAGAAACCGCCATGCTCTCCAGGTATGCTCCCAGCGAGAGTTTCCTCAAGCATTGAAAAAAAGAAAAAAATTTAGAAAAAGCAGGACGGCAGTTGACATAGTTTATGATGGGAAGCCAATGGCTTCCAGTGCATCACATGCGTTTCAGTTCTGGACTGGCAATCTCTGATCGCCCTTGAACTCGCAGGATTCTCCCTTGGAGAAATCCACTACCTTAGACTTCTCAGCAAACATCTTCAACATCTCATTGGTTATCTCGCCTATGCTCTTTTGCTTAGGTCGGGCTCCAACGTTGAAGTTCTGGCTGAGGCATCTGTCAATGATCTGCTGTACAGCTGGGTCATTCTTCCTCTCTTTTATTTCCATTTTACTTCTTACCTCTTTTTCTAAACGTTCTGACATGCAAAAAACCCGGAGGTTCTTGCACTGATTAGTATAAATAATGCCTTTTTATTTATAAAACTTTTGCTAAATTGACTTTTCATAGTATTTCCCATAAAATTAATATACTAGCCATGGTACTGTGCTGAAATGGGAAGCATTGAAGATAATTTGAAGAAGGCGCTGGAGGCAATGACGGAAAAAAGGAAAACACCGTCGGAGAAGCCGTCGGTGAAAAATGAATCCTCCGGCGACAAAATAAAAAATTTTAGGGAAAAATTATCCAAAAAAGAAAAAAAAGAAGAAAAATCTGAAAAAGAACAGGAAAAAATTGAGAAAACCGAAGAGAAGGCCGATAAAAAAGAAGAGTCTTTAGAAGAAATTGCCCAGGGAACGGTTCAGCAGATGCCGAGCGCAGCATCTCCCGCCCCTGAAAATTTCTTTGCCAATCAACAGTCCGAAAGAAATGAAGTTCAACAGACCAGAACCACGCAAAATGTTGAAAGTGAGGAAAGAATGCTTAGGCCCTATGTCCCAACTCCGAGAAAGGAGGAGGAAAAGAGTTATTCTTCAAGAACTCCTGAAATCCAAAGAACTGAGAGGCCCATTCTTCGAGATCAGAGGATATTTGAAAGAAGCCCCATCAGAGAGCAGAGGCTCTTTGAAAGAAATCCGAATGCCATCAGGCCAATGACGCAAGAAAGAAGGGATTTCGTCCCAAACAATGAGAACTTCATGAAATCCGAGGAATCGGAAAGGCCCTATGAGGTTTCAAGATCAAATTCCCTGGAAAAGAAATACAAGCTTCTGAAATAAAATCTAAATTAAAAATAAAAAGTAAATCTGTGCCCGCGCACCATTCCTATGCTCTTTTGCTGCATCCGCAGGATTCCCCTGCAAGGGCATGGCAGGAGGAATTTCCACAGTTCTCTCCCGCACTGCAATTGCAGTTTCCAGTGCATCCGCAGCTGCATCCGTCTCTTGCACTTTTGTTATCAAGGGCCATGGCTGCCCCGGCAACCAGCACAAGCACTCCCACGATTATTGATGCTATCATCCACATATTCATTTTTGTTACACCTCCTAAAAAAAGTAGAAAGAAATGCCTTTTAAGCGAATGTATGAAACTAGTTTCACCGTCACTGATGGGAAAAATGAAGAGAAAGAGTAAGTTAAAAATAAAAAAATAAAAGATTTTGATAGTCCTACTTGTTCTTGTAAACGAAGTAGTAGACTATTGCGGTTATTATGCTGAAGAATACTGCAAGAACTGTCCAGAGCACTTTCATTCCAGTGCTGAGCTTTCTGTTCTTTGCAAACACGTCGTAGATTACCCAAACTGCGCACAATACTCCGACAACAAACAATATATTTTCTAATAAAGCCATTTCAACCTCCTTCTTGAAATATCAAGGAAAACCCGCTTTTTAACCATTGCCCATCATTTCAGGATAACAACAGTCAGGCCTTCTTTTCAATCAGAAAAACTTCATCGTTCCTATTGCATTTTGGGACTTTTATTCCCACAACCATCCCTTTCTTTGCAGAATCCAGGGGTTTGTGATCCACCTCAATTCTTTCAACACAAACTCTCTTCAAACCATTCTTTCCTCGGATATAAATCTCGTCTCCGACCTTTAGATTTCCTGCATGGATTTTTAGAGCAGCAATGCTGATTTTTGGCCAGTACTTCTCTATCACTCCAAGAACCACTTTTCTTTCCGATGCTTCCCCATCCTCGCTTTTTGAAAAATCATCGGCAGTTGGAAGTCCGAGATAGAATCCAGAAGAAAATCCTCTGTTGTAAACGGTTTTTAGTTTTGATATCAGTTCTCCGATTTCTTTTTTATCCAATTTATTGTCGATGGCCTTCCTATAGGCCGAAACAACAGCCTGGACATATTCGGGGGATCTGTTTCTTCCCTCAATTTTGAATGAGATGATTCCGCTTTTTTTCAATTTTTCAATAAAGGGGAGTGTGCAAAGATCCTTTGCAGACATCACTCTGCTGTTTTCAAGTTTTAATTCATGGCCCTCCTCATCTCTTATCAGATAGGACCTTCTGCAGAATTGCAAACATTCTCCGCGGTTCGCACTTTTGTTGCAAAGATGCTGTGACAGAAAACATCTTCCAGATATGGAAACACACATTGCCCCATGCACAAAGCATTCCACGGGCATTATTTTGCCTATTTTCTTTATTTGGTCAAGATTCAGCTCCCTTGCAAGAACAATCCTCTCTGCTCCCAATTTTTTGTAGAATTTGGCAGACTGTGAATTTGCTATTGATGCCTGGGTTGAAACATGGAAGGGGATTTTGTATTTTTTGCATAGTTCTATGATGGCGTTATCCCAGCAGATTATTGCATCAACCTTTCCCCTAACCTTTTTCAGGATGCTTTCAATTTTGCCAACATCCCTGTCATAGACGATTGTGTTAAGTGTCAAATATTTTTTAACATTCTTGCCTTTGCATATCCCGTTTATCCTGCCCAGATCCCTCAAACTGAAATTCTTGGCAGAATCCCTCATATTGAATTCCTTCAATCCGAAATAAACGGCATCTGCTCCTGATTCAACTGCGGCAATCATGCAGGCAAAATCCCCTGCAGGGGCAAGAAGCTCAAATTTGGATTTCATGATAATTATTTAAGGATAACAACGTTGGTCATTCCACGCCTTCTTCTCTCAATCAAACCCTGCCCCTCAAGCCTATCCAGGATTCTTGTGACCTTCACCTTGTCAAATTCTGATTTTTCATTGAGTTCCGATTGGAATATGGCTCCCTTGGCCTCCAATACCAGGTTGAAAATCTTTTTTTCTTCCGAGGTCATGGTTTTGGTGACCTTGCCATAGTCCTTTTCTTCAGCCTTCTTTTCAGACCTTATTCTTATTTTTTTGATTATCTCTACTCTTTCCTCTCCAAAAAATATGAGATACAGCCCTATCAGAGTTATCATTGCTATGAACCCCAGGCTGATGTAGGTCTGAAAATCAATCTGCCCATACATGGGGCACTCAGGACCGTGAGTGCAAGAAGCTTCCACTATCCCATTCAGGGCCCGGTTGAAAAGGAAAGTAATGACTCCGACAATTGCTGCCACGGCCAATACTATTATTCCCACTATTCTGTTCTTCATTTTCTATTTCTCCGGATTATGATGCCCGCTATGCTGATTAATAGCCCTATGCTTACATACTGGGCAACGGTCAACCCGAAATATGTTGGATCGACTCTTGCGAAGTCTATGACAATTCTTCCGATTGAATAAGATGCAAGGAAGGTCATGAAAAGGCTTCCCCCTTGAAGTCCTTTGTTTTTCAGATGCATGATCAAAAAGAAGGTTCCAATCAGCCAGATAATCTCATAAAGTATTACTGGATGGGTCAGCTGGCCATAATGCAGGATTGCCCAGGACATCACTGTCCCCTTTCCAAGATGATCTCCTATCAAATAGCACCCGACCCTGCCAATTGCCATCCCAATTGGAAGGCCAACAGCAAAAACATCAAGGTAATTCATCAACTTTATTTTTTTATGCCACGCATAGGCTCCCATTGAAGCCAGGCCGCCTATTAATCCCCCAAATGAAATCATCCCACCATTCCATATGTTCAAATAATCCATGAATGAAAGTCCAGAGGGCGCCTCGGTAAGAATCCATCCTATCCTCGCTCCAAGAACTCCTCCAACAAAAAGGGAAAGCGCGAGAGCATAGAGCACATCAAGATTCATCTTTCTTTTCTTCGCCTCAAGAGTTACAATCAACAACCCCACAAGAAATCCTATGGAAACCATCAATCCCCATGCCTGTACATTAAAGGATCCTATGCTGAAAAGGGGTTCCGTGATTTGTTTGTAGGGGATCATTGATTATTTTTAGTGGTCGCTGCATCCGTGCTTTCCTTCGAATGCTTTTTTTGAAAGTTCGGCCCTTCTATGTTTGACTTCCAGGGACCTTGGAATTTTCCTGCCATGGTTTTTGAAATAATGATACAGTGCCTCTCCCAGTCCCTCCTCGGCAAGAAGGGAGCAATGGTGCTTGACCGGAGGAAGGCCTCCTAATCCTCTGACCACATCGGAATTTGTGAGCTTCATGGCCTCACCAAGAGTTTTACCCTTTGCCAGAACAGTCATCATTGAGGTTGTTGCGATTGCCGCAGCGCACCCGAGAGTTTTGAATTTTATGTCTTTGATGAATTCCACTTCCTTCCCTCCGACTTTCTTTTTTCCAACCTTTATGTAGAACCACATTATGTCTCCGCAATTGTGAATAGTAAATGCCTCCGAAGTGAAAGAGTGAGAGTTTTCAACTTCTAAATTATAAACTTTTCCAGCATAATCTATTTTGTTTATTCCAGTTATAGGGGTATACAGATGATCATTGCTAAACCATGAATCTATTGATTGATAAGATTTAGGGGCATAGGCCATATCAAAAATCTTGCATAGTTTTACTAAAGATTCTCTTTGGCCCACATGTATCCTGAATGATTTTCTATGTTTGACTCCTCTTATCACTTTTTCAGCTTCTTCATACATCGATGGAACAATCCCTTGCCTTAGTAACAATGTCTTTATCTGTTGGATAAGAACTGGGGAGATTGTGACATATCCTGCTCTGGGACCAGCTCTTTTCACATTAACATATCCATCCCCTCTCCAAAGACCTTTGATGAGCTCTTTTTGTTTTTCTGGAGGGAGAAGCATCATGGAGTCTGGAATTCTCTTATTCTCTGCACCTTTTTCAAACAAATCCTTAAAGAATCTTGTCAAAGGAGCACTATGCAAGTATACCATTAATGTTTTATGGGGGATATTTTCTCTAAAAATCACATCCAAGTTAAAAAGTTTCTTTGCTATTTTTTTGATATCCTCGGCATATTCTTTCTGGTCTATATGAAAAGAAAAGCCCAAACATACATTTGTTATTCTTAATGAAGCATGTCCTTCCGACAAATAATATCCTGCCAGTCTAAGAAAATCTCCATTCATGGGGACTTTTTTTGGAATATTTTTACTCCTAAAATCATATTTTAATTTAGGAATGTTAATATCAATTGTTTCAACATCTTTGACCTCTTTTTGAACGGGATAAAGCACAAGATCTCTTTTATTTAAATCTGCAGCATGATACCAAGAAGGAATAAGCCCTCTTCTCCATTTGTTTCTCAGGAATTTCTGGCCTTTTGGGGTTTTTATTGCAAAAATCAAATGTTCAGGAGTTAGTTTAATCTTTCCAAGATTATTTTTTAGTTCCAGGACATTTCCATTATACTCTCTTGAATGATTGCTACTGATTTTATCATGATTTCCTTCATGATTTAAAACAGAATTTCCTGCATTCAATTTTTCTATTTCTATCAAAGAATAGTTTGAATGTATCTTTTGCCCCGGAACGAGGCAGGTCATGTTTCCAACCTTTCCAATTCCATCAGCATCCTTCATCTCCCCAAGATTTTGAGGATTGGAAAAATGTTTCATTACCTCCCTGCTGTAATCAAGGGCCATTACTTTTTCCACCTCTTTCTTGGAAGCTCATAGCAGATCTCATCCATCCAGATGTTCTCAAATCTGCAATGCTCATGGTGCGTCGATCTTGATTTTTCCTGGAATCCTAATTTTTCCAGCAAACCCATGGATGCCCTGTTTGGGGAGAATACCTTGGCATGAACATTTTGCAGTTTCATTTTTTTGAATCCATGTTCCAGGAATGCGGTCACCGCCTCCTTGGCGTATCCCTTCCCCCAATGTTTCCTTCCTATCCAGTATTCCAATCCTGCCGATTTATAGTCATCAACCTTGCCAATGCTGTGGAATCCGATGTATCCGATCAGCTCATTAGAATCTTTGAGAGAAATTCCCAACCCATAACCCTCCCCCATGTCCCAGGAGGATCGGATTAATTCCCTTGCATGTCCTATTTGATATGGATAACTCATTCGATACATATATTTTGTGACCTCTTTGTCATTTAGCATAGCCTTGACTGCCTGTGCATCTTCAACGTTCAATTTTTTCAGAACCACCCTTTCCCCTTCAAGTTTTATTGGTTTGAATTTCATATTGATGAGAATATCAGAAGCACAATTCCTCCTCCAAGCAGTGCCCCGGCCATCTTTCCAAGCGATGATATCAATGGATCATTTTTTTCCTTTATGCCCTTTTTCATGAGCATCTCGGCAACCTCTCCTTCCAAGATTCCAGAAAATCCCTCGGTTATCGCATCTCCTGCGACCACCCCTACTATTGCCCCGAATATTCCCTCAAGGGCAAATCCGCCTATTGCCAGAATGGCAATCAACCCGGTGTTAAACGCTCCAAAAACAATTTCAGAGATTGCTTCTTTTATTTTCTCCCCAGTCAATTTCAAACTGATCAGTGGGAGAGTGCCTGCCGCAATCAGAATCAGCCCAATCATTTGAAGATTTGCAGCAAAATAAATAATTGATGCTATGACCAATGAAAGAATACTCACATGGATGATTGCCTCCTTCAGGTCTCTTCTGGTTTTGTTCAGCTTCATTTTATTTCTTTTTGACGGCTTTGTTCAATGCTTTCACAAGTTCCTCAGCATCCATCCCATGGGCCTCTGCGCCCTGGGCAACGGTTTCCTGCAAAGCCATGGGGCATCCAAAGCAGGTCATACCGTGCTTGAAAAAGACAGGCATTGTTTCAGGATAATGTCCGGCAACCTCTGCTATGGTCATGTCTCCGGATATTGTTTCCCCTGGCTGTGCTGTCTTTGTTTTTTTGGTTTGTGCCATGATTATTTTAATCACATACTGTTTTCAGGTCTAATTTTGGGCTGAACATTCTCAATCTTTCAACAATCTTTGGAATCTTACTAATAACATACTTGGCCTCTTTATCAGTATTGTCTTTTCCCAGGCTCAATCTCAATGATCCATGGGCATCAATCGGTTTTAACCCAAGGGCCATAAGGACATGGCTTGGCTCCAGGGATCTTGAGGAGCATGCCGATCCCGTTGATGCCGCAATTCCTTCCGCATCAAGAGAAAGGATCAAAGATTCTCCCTCGACTGCTCTGAAGGACATGTTAACATTATTTGAAAGCCTGTTTTTCATAGATCCATTTACTCTTGAATCTTTTATTTTTGAAAGTTCTTTGATTATTCTATCTCTCATCTTTTTCAATCTTGCATTCTCCCTGGCCATGTTTTTGTTTGCGATTTCTGCGGCCATGGCAAATCCCACAATTCCGGAAACATTCTCCGTTCCGCTTCTCATTCCGAATTCATGCCCTCCTCCGTGCTGCATTGAAATAATTCTGGTTCCTTTCTTGACATAAATAAATCCGACTCCCTTCGGTCCGTATATTTTATGGGATGATGCAGAAAGCAGCGAAATGTTCATTTTTTTCACATCTATCTTTTCCTTGCAGAATGTCTGAACAGCATCGGTGTGAAAATATATTCCTTTCTGTGCGCATATTTTTCCAATCTCCTCAATGGGCTGTATCGTTCCAATCTCATTGTTCGCATGCATGATGCTCACAAGAATTGTTTTACTGTCAATTGCCTTCTGCAGCTCATTCAAATTAACGATTCCTTCGGAGTTTACATTTAGATAAGTTACTTTGAATCCTTGCTTCTCGAGATATTTGCATGTGTTCAAAATTGCATCATGCTCTATCTTCGATGTGATGATATGATTTCCTTTATTTTTGTTCGCAAGAGCAATTCCCTTCAGCGCAAAATTATCCGATTCCGTTCCCCCCGAGGTGAATATTATCTCTTCGGGCTCTGCATGGATTATCCTTGCGATCTTTTTTCTACATTCTTCAACCTCTTCCCTGGCTTCCTTTCCAAATGAGTGAAGGGATGAGGCATTTCCAAATTTCTTCAGAAAGATCGGTTCCATTGCTTTGACAACTTCCCTTCTAACCGGGGTCGTTGCGGAATGGTCCATATAGGTTCTCATTTCTTTGTCCTCTTGCACACTTGGCAGGTGCATCCGATTTGTTTTGAATATCTCAGCAGATGAGACATTTCACCTCTCCAATCCCCCCTGTCTTCTGCTATCTTGTCAGCAGATTTTGCTATTTCTGCCATCAGATCATTGGGGAGCTTCAAAGATGCCCTCTTTTTATGAACATACTGTGAGATTGCGGATTTTGTCAGTTCCAGCTTTGCGGCAGCTTCCTTGTCAGACATTCTTTTGCTCAGGCAGACTGCTAGTCCTTTTCTTATCGCTGGAATGAGGTAGACAAGCTCGGCCTTTTGAGGCAGACAGCCGCAGTAGCACGCATAATCTTCCATGATTAGTTAACAGCTGTTAACATTTTTAAACCTTTTCCTATTACTTAGCCAAGATATGGATTATCTGCACCGGGCAAACGCTGGCGGCCTCTCTGTTGCACTCAAGATCTTTCTTTTCAATCTTTGTCTTCTTCGGCTTTGCCTTTCCATCGTCTTTCATTTCCCAGTTCTCCGGGCATGCGGCCACGCATGCTCCGCAGCCTATGCATTTTTCCCTATCCTGTTTTATGGTATATGCCATGATTATTTGCTGTTATAGCGAATCGATGTACTTCGATGCGGAAAGTGCTGCCTTGGCCCCTTCCCCCGAAGATATTACTATCTGTTTGTATGGGACATCGGTGCAGTCTCCTGCTGCAAATATCCCCTTCTCACTGGTTTCACCCTTGCTGTTAACAAGTATCTCGCCCTTCTCATTTTTATTAACCTCGACAAATTCTGTTTCAGGCGTCATCCCTATTTCCACAAATATTCCGTCAACCTTCAATGTTTTTTCCTTGCCTCCCTGCTCTATTTTGATCGCATTTACAAATTTTTCTCCAAGAATCTCGGTAGTTTTGGAGGAGTAGAAAACCTCCAATTTTCCCTTTTTGCTTAGATCACTAAGTCTGTCTATCCAAACCTTTTCTCCTCTCAGTTGATCATACTTGCTTATGAGATATATCTTTTTAGCATATTTTGAAAGCAGAAGAACAACATTCATGGCAGTATTCCCCGTTCCTGCAATTGCAACGGTTTTTCCGCCAAAAAGAGGAGCATCGCATGTGGCGCAGGAGGAAACTCCCTTGCCAAGATATTTATTCTCTCCAGGAACATTCAATTTTCTTGAAATTCTTCCGGCAGTCACAATGACTGCCTTGCATGAGAATGTTTTATCAGAAGTTTTTACAGTGAATCTTTTTTTATCCCTGGAAATTTCCATAACTTCTCCATTTTCCATTGCCAAATCATACTGTTTCAAATGTTCCTCAAAGTTTTTGAAAAGATCGAACCCAGAGATCGATTTTATTCCGGGCCAGTTCTCAACGCTGCTGGCAAGGGAAAGCTGTCCCCCAACGCTCCTGGTGATCATCAGGGCATTCATTTTTTGTCTTGCAGCATAAATTCCTGCAGCCATTCCGGCAGGGCCTGCTCCGACTATGATGACATCGTATTCTTTTTTTGCCATTTTTGTTTTTGCTACCATTTTGAATATTGATTCAGTGTATCTGAATTGGCAACTCCTCAATGCCCCTCACTCTCAAACCCTCTGCCTTGGCCCTTCTCTGAATTGTTGCTGGGCACTGCTTGTCTGAGTATGCGCAGATTATGCAGCATCTTGCAGGGGGAGTTGTTGTCTTCGTCTTGCATTTTTTGCATTCAAAAAAATATAATCCTTCCTTGACATTCACTCTGCTTGTCTTGTCACAGCTCGGACACTTCACCATGGCAGTCTTTGATACCTTTAGAACTTTTTTCCTACCCATTTATTTTTCCTACTTGAGCTTCAATGCCTTTTTTATAGCATCTTGATCAAATCCGACTATGATCTCCTTCCCTATTTCAATAACAGGAACACCCATCTGGCCAGACTTCTTGACCATGTCCTGTGCTGCTTTATGGTCTCTTCCCACATCTATGTCTTCAAATTCCACCCCGTGGCCTTTCAAAAAATCCTTTGCAACGGTGCACCATGGGCACGTCTGTGTGGAATACACTTTCACCGCAATTTTTGCCTTAGCCATATGAACAAATAGGGACTAACTTTTTTAAACCTATCTTCTTCACCATATACATGAAAGCAGTTTACACGCTTCCAAATGGAAAGACTCTCGGCCCGGGAGATTTCTGCAGATATTTTGAGAAGAAAGTTCTCTACACTGTAAGAAAGTTCGACATGCCGGGAGAAGCAAGGATCAAGAAAAACCCCTCAATCAATTCAAAGGTCCTGTATCATCTTTACAATCAGTTCGGATTCCTCAGGAATGATTCAAAGACCATTGCCCTGGATGATTCGACCGATGACATTGCAACTGCCATGATGGAATCATGGTTCGCCAACAAAACCGCTGACCTCTCTCCAAAATCCTCCAAGATTATTCGGCCAATGTTTCTCGTCACAGAACAGGAAATAATGATCTACGCTTCCCTGAAGCACATAGATGGGAAGCAGAAGAAGAAAAGCCAGGCAAGAATCATGCTGGACAGCATGGAAAAGGTCCATCCGGAAATTAAAAGAGCAATAGCCCAGGCCTATCTTCAGCTTGTTGAAATTCGGGGAAGAAAGAATTAATCAAGTAGATCGGGCTTGTTCGTGATTATTCCGTAAACTCCTCGGGAGATCAGGCTTTTTGCAATCAGTTTGTAATTCACAGTCCATGTTATGATTTTCAAACCGTTTATTCTTGCATGCTCAACAAAGCTTTTCGTAACAAGCCCATAGCGAGGAAGTATGAAGTCCGCCTTTGCTTCGATTGCCCCATCAAGCAGCTTGCTAAGATTTGATAGGGGTTTGGCCTGGCTGTATCCAGTTCGGATATTTATCATTTTCTTTATTTTTATTATAGACTCAATTATAAACGAAATTATTACCACCTGATTTTCCATTTCATTTTCTCTTATTAGTTTTACAAGAACATTCTCCATGCCCTCATCTTTTATTTCTATTAGAATAGTGATTCCCGTTCCCTTCATTAGATCAAAAACATTCTGCAAGGATGGAACCCCCATCCTTCCCAATTCCTCAAGAGTATAATCTTCCACATATCCCTTTTTGTCCGTTGTCCTGTTGACCTTCGCATCATGGATGACTGCAACTTTTCTATCCTTTGTCAGTCGGACATCAAGCTCAACCCCATCAGCTTTTAGTTCAATGGCCTTTTCAAATGAGGCAAGGGTATTTTCATCTTCATATTCTGCTGCCCCCCTATGTCCGAATATCAAAACCTTGCTCCTCATAGCAACCCCTCGATTTTTCCAAGATTTTCTATTCTCACCTTGGAATATTTTTTATCCATGATCTCTGATTTGTCCCAGGAGCAGACACGGGGAAGAACAATCCCTGCTCCAACCTGTCTCGCGATTTTGTAATCCATTATCCTGTCTCCAATGTAAATCAAATCTTTGATGTTCACCTTGTATTTCTTTGCCAATATTCTAAGTTCCTTCGGCTTGTCCATGAAATCCTCGCTTCCGAGAATAAGATCAAAGTCATTCAGCATTTTATTTTTCTTCAGGAATGCGATTGAAAACGCCCTCACGGAATTTGTAAGGAGGACTATCCGGTATTTTCCCGACCTGTGAAGTTTTCTCAGTTCCGATTTGACATTTGCACAGACTTTCAAGGATTCTGCTTTCGCAATGACAAAATCATTTATTTCCTTTGAAAGTTTTTTCAAGGTTTTTCTGTCAAATTTCCTAAGGTTCAGAAGAGTCCCTTCTAGCTTAGGACCCATTGCCCTGACAATGTGGCTCCGAGGATAAATGAAGGAAGCCTTTGCAAGAGAATCATGGATTATGTCAGTGTAAAGTTTTTTAGAATCGGCGATTGTTCCATCGAAATCAAATACGAGAATCTTCCTGGCCATTCTATTTTCCCCAGCTCCATCGTGGCTTCTCACCTTTTTTATAGCAGATCCATATCAGAATTCCCGTGAAAATGAGAATGAATATCAAGTTCTTCAGCCACTCATGGTCCATCTTGGCAACGCCAAAGGCAAACAGTGCTGCCCCTATCAGAATAACAGCCCATCCCTCCGTGGTTGAAGGGTACCATCCCCAGCCATAGACCTTTCTTTTGAACCACAACTTTTTTACCATGTTATTTTCCTAGATTCTGCTTTCCTTGACAGTCATTTCCCTTATTTTTACCTTTCTCTCCCTTCTGATCTCCAGAACTCCTGCGGCAACGAGAAGTACGAGAATGAATCCTATGGCCACCCCAGTTCTCCAGGGGCTCTCGATTTTGCCGATTCCGACTGCTCCCCCAGTCAGGGAAGCACTGAATGTTTCGCTGAACTCATTGCTTTTTGCTTCTATGTCGTAGTCTCCCTCTCCCGTCAGCGTGAAGAGCTGGGACTGTCCAAGCCCCAGGTTGATATTCAGGGTTTCCGACTGCTGCTCTCCGTCCTGCTTGAATTTTAAAACGAGCGGCCCATTGTATCCCACATTTCCGTCGTTTGTGACATTGAGAATGTTTCCGTCAATTTGAATGTCTATGCTCCTGACCTCATTTATGTAAAGGAACTTTCTGGTTTTCAAGTCATTTGAATAGGCGTATATCCACCAGTTTCCAGAAACATCGGAATCCGATCCGGCATATTCAAATGTTCCATCTCTAATGCTCTCCCTCTTTACCTCCGATCCCCAGGAGTTGTACAATGTTAAAATCATTTCCGAATCCATCTGCTCTCCGGCCTGGTCAAGCAGTACGGCCGTGGCCTCAATCTTTTCTCCGGGATTGAAAGAGGTTTCATTCATTGAAATCTGGATGGAAGTTGGAATTGGCAGAACATTTATTCCCTTTTCAACCTCTCCGAAATTCCCCTTGCCATCATCGACCATTACCTTGATTGTTCGATTTCCACTCCTCATATTCTCATTGAGGTTCTGTTCAAACACAAACCTCCCTCGGCTAACCTTGACATGGTAGCTGGTTTCAATCGAAACAAGAGCCTCTCCTTCGATTTCTTTCCCATTGTATCCTATGGCCGTTCCTTCGATCTTTATTTTCTCTCCCGGTTTGTAGGTTTCCCGGTTCATAGTAAGGCTGACTTCTATGAAATCGCTTATGACAAATTTGTTGCTTTTCTGTTCCTCCACTTTTTCATTGTTTTGATCTTCAATCACTGCATGGACATAGCATCTGCCGGTTTTAGTGAGGGTTATTGAAGGAACATCCATGCTCTTTTGGGTTTCTGCTTTAAGGGTTATGGGCATTGAGAAGAAGTTGTTGGAAGAATTGTCACACTCTAAATTTAATTTGAAGTATCCCTCAAATGCATTTTCCCTCTGAATGGAAAGCTTTGCAACGAAGTCGTCTCCGAGATTGTATCCGTCATTGAAAGTGGGCATAACGATAAGCGCGGAAGAAAGAGGAATGAGACCGCAGAAAAGAAACAGGGAAACCATAAAAAAAGTGCCCTTTTCCATCAAATTCCATAGTCACAGCTATATTTATAATTTATGTACTTCAATCGCATTTGGGTAATTCACAGTTAGGTTTAAAAAAAGGATTCTCCCATACTAACTATGGTCAAAAAGGAAGTGAAGACAGTCAAGAAAGAGAAGATAAAACCCTCAGTTAAACCTGAAATTAAAATAGAAAAGAAAGCAGAACAGAATGTTCAAAACCCTCCAAAGGTGTTCTCAAAGGAACAGCTATGGCATTCAACCTCCCACATCATGGCTGATGCGGTCAAAAGGATTTGGCCAGACGTAAAATTGGCAATAGGGCCAGCCATTGAAGAGGGATTCTACTATGACTTTGACAAGAAAACTCCTTTCACAGAAGATGATTTAGTTAAGATTGAAAATGAAATGAGGAAAATAATCGATGAGAATCTCAAATTCCTTCATTCCGAAAAGGACAAGAAGGAAGCAGAGAAGCTTCTGAAAGGAGAGCCATACAAGCTCGAACTTATGAATGAACTGAAAGACAAGAAAGTCTCATTCTACCAGCACGGAAACTTCATCGACATGTGCGCCGGTCCCCATGTGGATTATTCTAAAAGAATCAAGGCAGTAAAACTTCTCAAGGCCGCAACGGCATATTGGAGGGGGGATTCCAGCAGACCACAGCTTCAAAGAATCTACGGCATCTCATTCGCAACAAAGCCAGAGATGGAATCGTTCATGAAAATGAGGGAAGAGGCCGAAAAGAGAGATCACAGAAAAATCGGAAGAGAAGACAAACTCTTCATGACCCATGAACTTTCTCTGGCAGGAAGCCCATTCTTCCTTCCAAAGGGAACAATCATCTACAATGAGCTTCTAAAATTCATAAGAGAAGAATATGCGAGAAAGGGATACAAGGAAGTCATAACTCCTCTAATTTACAAGAAGAAACTTTGGGAAACATCGGGCCACTGGGAGCATTACCATGACGGCATGTTCACCATGAAGATAAATGACCAGGAATATTCCCTGAAGCCTATGAACTGCCCATCCCACTGCCTAATCTATCAAAATGACATGAAAAGTTACAGAGATCTTCCCCTGAGAATAGCAGATTTTGCCTGCCTTCATAGAAATGAGCTTGGAGGAGTTCTGGGAGGCCTAACAAGAGTCACTAAATTTTCACAGGATGATGCCCATATCTTCTGCGCAGAGGAACAGGTCATGTCCGAAATGTCCGATCTTCTTTCTTTCATAACAGAAGTCTACGGAATATTCAAATTTGAATACAAAGCCAATCTTTCAACCCGGCCAGAAAAATTCATGGGAGAGAAGAAACAATGGGACAGGGCAGAAAAATCATTGAAAGAGGCTTTGGAGAAAAACCATATAGTCTATGACATCAAGGAAGGAGACGGAGCATTCTACGGTCCAAAGATAGATTTTGAAATCAAGGACGCCATCGGAAGATCCTGGCAGCTAGCAACAATCCAATTGGATTTCCAGATGCCCCAAAGATTTGAACTGTCCTATGAGGGAGCAGATGGAAAGAAACACACTCCGGTCATGATCCACAGAGCAATTTTAGGAAGCCTTGAAAGATTTATGGGCGTTATAATTGAATCCTATGCCGGAAAATTCCCGCTTTGGCTTTCCCCTGTCCAGGTCAAGGTTCTCAGCATGGGAGATGACAATGCCAAATACACCCAGAAGATTGTGGAAGTTCTCGCAAAGGCAGGAATAAGAGTGGAAGCAGACTACAAGGCTGAAACAATCCAAAACAAGGTAAGAATCGCCCAATTGGAAAAAGTCCCCTACATGCTTGTCATAGGGAAAAAAGAGGAAGAGGCAGGAACAATCTCGGTTAGAACAAGAGAGGGAAAAGTCCAATACGGAGTAAAAATCGATGCCTTCGTCAAACAGATTGTGGAAGAGATTGAAAAGAAAGTGAGCAACTAATTCTTGGAGATATGGCGTTACAGTTCAATCCCGACGGTTCTTTGAAACTTACAGACAATCAGCTGAAGCAGCATGAAGCAGAGAAGAACAGCATTATAATCACAAAGGAACAGATAAGTGAGAAGCCGGCAAAGGCCCAGATAAGAATAAGATTTCCAAATGACCTCCAATATCCTGAAGAGATAATCAATTTCTATCACAAAATTGACTATTATCAATTCAGATCCGTAGACCATTCAATACATCAGCTTGACAAAAGAACCTTTATTGTAAAAGTGGACCAAGGATCATTTTTGATGTACAGCCTACTGGACTATTTGGCGATGTGCTTCCGGCAGAAGCTTTCCAATGGCGCCGACTTCAACAAAGGCGGAGTTCTTGTTCGCGGAAGTTGGTCAAAAAACCTATTCTGATTACTTTTCGAATGATTATGCCCGATATTATATAATTTTATAAATCGCCCCTCATTATATGGGCCATGGATCTGTTCGAGATAATAAGAAAGGTGGAGATGTCCAAGGACTTCAAGAGTTTTAAGAAGGCCAATCCCGGAGCATATTTCTGCGCAGCATTTTTCATACTGGACTATGAGATCCAGACTGAGAAAAAACAGCTAGACTATTTCGTATCTTCAACCGATGTCATGACCTTTGCAATAAATCAGGAGGGAACGGAGATAACCCCTGCCCAGGCCGAGCTTCCAAAGAAGGAAAAGATTCCAGCCATAGGGATGCAGGCAGTTAAGCTTGATGAGTACAAGGTGATGGAGATAGCCAAGAAGGAATCGGAAATAGGGGAATTCACAAAAGCCATAGTTGTTCTTCAAAACCTCGATGGAAAAGACATCTGGAACCTTTCATGCATGAAAGGTCTGCAGATGATGAGATATCACATTTCCGCCACTGACGGAAAGATCATCAAGAAAGAGAAAATCAATCTCATGGACATGATGAAGATTGAGCCCGGGCGAACACCAGACTACATCCAGTGAGGCCGAATAAACGGAAAAACTCCAGATTATATCCAGTAATTGCATTCAAAATTTCTAGGGAAGAAGCAGAAATCCGAAAAATCCATTGGCCAATCCCTCGAGGGCACTTTTTATTTTAGATTTTGGCTCAGGTTTTGGAGCATAGTAATTCTTTATTGCCATCATCCTCTCACTTAGATTCTCCACATTTCCCGAGCCGTATTCTGTCAGAAGATTCTGCACATCGACAGAAAAATTTCCAGAGAATATCTGATGTATCTTTCGAGGGGTTTGTCTTCGACCATTTGAAGGGGAATTTTTTCTTCGATCCCCTGCCGGCTCCTTGGTGTAATTAATCAAATCCTCTACCTTTCCGTTTTTACCCACGGCCGTGTCCAAGGAGCGTTTGAATGTTTTGAGTGATTCGTTTTCAATCAAATCCCTGGAATGTCCACTCATCAAAACGTAGAAATCATAGTCCCCTTTTCTTGCATTTCTCATGTATGCTTCCACTGCAGCAACCGTTCTCACGCCATAGTTTTCCTTCAGGTGATATAGCGCAACTCTTTCCCCAGTCCCTGGACAGCTTTTTTCAACTATCTTCTCTAAATTTTTGTTTAGGAAGTCCATCCCCCGGGTGCAGGTGTCTTTGCAGGCTTCGGAAGCCCGATACCTAAGTTCAATTGTCATTTCGCCCTCTTTTTTTAGGAATCAGAGAATAATTATCGCTTTTTAAGGATTATTATTGTCTATTTCTTGACAATCGCGACGATGTTCCTATCCTCTTTTATTGAAACTATTTTGAATCCAACACTCTTCAGAAGATCCTCAAACTCCTTTTGATCATATATGTAATAATATCTCATATATTTGTTTTTTCCAACTGTCCAGGGAATCATTGCCTCCTTCGGCTTGTTTTTTATTCTATCCTCATTCCTGCTCCAAACGGTGACCATCGCCTCTCCCCCTTTCTTCAAAACCCTGAACAATTCCTCAAAGGCTTTCTTTCTGTTTTCCTCTTTCTCAATGCAGTGGATAACTGCGATGCAGACAGCATCATCAAAAAAATTATCTTCAAATGGGAGTTTGTAGGCTTCGGATTTGAAAAGTTCAACGGATATCTTCCTGTCCTCGGCCCTTTCCCTGGCCATTTCAATCATTCTCCTGGAAAAATCAACCCCGTAGATCTTGCCTTCAATCTTCACAAAATTCCTTCCGCTCCCGCATCCGAGATCAAGGATGTTCCCTTTTTTGCCCTTCAGAAATTCAACAACTCCTCCGAAAGGCTCATCCCTAAAAACTTTCCAGGGGTTTGCTATTTTATCCCAGATTTTTTCCTGTTCCATAAATTGCCTAGAATTATACTTCTTTAAAATCTTCTCATTCAACTTTCAGTAGGGCTTTGTTCTGTCGGTTGTTCTGGAGTTATAGACTATTCTGCCATATATCCTGTATGATGTCCTTGGATAATTTCCACTCAGGGAATGATAATCGTGCTTCATTGAGATTATTTTCTGATCATTCACCACAATTATCACCTTGCATCTATCCTCAAGGCTATTTCGGCAATCGCTGCAATACGCTTTCTCTTTCAGAGAGATTAGCTGGATATGGGGCTTTGCCTTCTTTCCCCTGTCCGTGCTTCTTCGATTTTTATAATTTTTAGATGTCATTTTGAGGAGTATTTGAAGCAGATCGTGTCGCTGAAATAAAAAGTGTTATCATAATTTTTCGTCCAGGTTTGCGGCAAACAGCCATACTGCTTCACTATCTGATCCCTTCTGTTGAGTATGATCTCCAGCGCCTTTTTATTCTCTGGGACCGATGCCACCTTAAAAACCTCTTTCACATCATCCAGTTTTCTTCCGGCTTCGGAGGTTGCATACCATGCCTGGGTTGCAAGGCCCAATGCCAGCACCATTCCTATTTTCTTTATCGTGGATATGAAATTGTTATAGTCCTCATCCTGTCGAGTATAGGTTTTTCCGTAGATTTTTCTTCTTTCTTCAGGCTCCATTCAGCTAGCTGTGGGTTTAGGTTTAAAAATCTATCTAATGCTGTCCCTTCTCAGTAGGAAATAAAACCAATTTCACTCTGGGCCATTTTCTCATAGAATTCTACTTCAGGTTTGTTTTTTCTAAATATTTCAATCAATTTATCGAAACCATACCAGGCCATGAACCATCCAGAAGGTTCAAGAAGAACCATCAGAAGATTATGCCAAAGCCCTACAGCAAAAACCGTTCTAATTATTGCCGATGAAAACATAAATGCCAAACCCAGCCCCGCAACAAAAGCTCCTTTTCTCAAATCGGAAGATGCTTCTCTTTTTGAGATCTCAGAATGTTTTCTGAAATGGTCTCTGAGTCTTCTTTTTATGGTTTTTTCCTTTTCAGCATCCCTCAGTTTTCCTGGAACAGAAAAAGTCAATTGCAGTTTTCCAGAAAGCTTTTCCTTGCTCATCCTTTTGGATTCCATCAAAAAGTCTTCCGACAGGGCCCTTTGAGAATATGGTCTTGGATCAAAATCAGAGAAGATATCATCATAGTGGTACAGCCATAGACTGATTTCAGAGATCTGAAGCAGCCTTTGCCTCTCCTTTTCCTCTTCTTTTTTATGATCCGAAAGATTCTTGATCATAGAATAGGCAGGCATTAAATCTTTTTAAAAGTTGCTTTCTAAACGATATTTTCAAGAGGTTGTGTATTCTTGTAATATCCTCTCAATTCAGTGGCCCAATTGGCAGGATACATGGAAACAACGGCCTTTCGAGGGGTCAGCCATAGTGTCCTTATTCCTGAATCTTTCCTATCTCCGCCATTTTTCTTCTTGCTTGAGAAATATATCTTTGAAGAATGTGAAAGAATATCATTAACCCTTTTGCTAGGGATGACCCAATAGTCGGGCTCCTTCTTCATATCATTAAGCCTGACAAGGACATAGTAGAAATCATCCTGTCCGCCCTTTTCATCCTTTATTCCAAGCGGAAAGCTCTCCTTTTTACCCTCATATCTGGTCTTCACCGAGATCTTAACGGTCTTCCCCCTGGGATTTACGGCAAGAATGTCATACCTTTCGGCCCTTCCGAGCGTTACCGTGGCCACGAAATCCTTTGCCGAAAGGATTGATGCCACATAATACTCTCCAGAATTTCCTATGTTTTGCTTTGAGACCATGGTCTTTTAATTAGCCAGAATATTATAAACCTTTGGATTTGTCACCACTTCAAAAGGGCTAAATATCATAAACTTTAAATAGAACCCCTGCCTAGGCATTCCATGACAGCAGACGACATCTGGGGAGAATCATATATTAACATCTCGGGCAGTGCCCTGTATCTCTCCAACATAAATTCCTTTGAATGGATGCTCTATATCTGCTACAGAGAGAATGACGGCCCTACTTTTATGAGAAAAGGTGCACAAAGAAGAATAGGCCTTAGAATAAATCCTCTCGTGGATCTGGAAGAAGTAAAAGAAGCATTCCAGAATTACAAACTCTCAAAGCACGGCCTTGATGAAGAAACTTCAAAAAAAGTATTTTCCAAACTGGAAGATATGATAAAAAATGGTGAGAAGGATTCTGAGATAGAAGATTAAAATGGAAAAACAACTAGAAACTGCGCCCTATTTTTTCATCATAGATAAAAAATATTCTATTGGAACTCCCAAAGCAATAGCTCCTTCCGATAGGACCATTGACATTCCATTTGAAGATTTTGCAAAGAATTATGACTTGCAATGCAAATTGAAACTTGCATCCGCAGCATTTGTCAAACCCTCCCATGGCTCACTCCCAAAAAGTCAAAAGCTAGTGGAATCAGTAGCTTTCTATTTGGCTGCTTTCTGCGAGGATCACGAAGAGCAAAATCGCAGAATAGACTATCTGATCAATAATGGCCTTGTCAGGATATTATTCACCGATGACGATTTAAAATCAAGGATAAAAGGTAAGTAAAATGGAAAAACAATTGGAACAATTAATCATCAGTCCAGCAATCTGGCCTGGCAAAATCCTCAATGTTCAACCCGGAGACCTGTCAAAATTTGCTCCCCAGGGCAACAGGGCCTATGGTTTTCAAACTCCATCCTTTGAGCCAATAAAAGGCGCTTCGGAGCAGGAAGAGGCAGGAGGGATTGTTTATTTTGGAAATAGATTGGAAAAGAAAGATTTTGAAGGATTTCTAAGGATGATAAATGTGCGAGCGGACGACAAAGACTACGCTGCATTCATTCAAGAATCTTCCAATCCCTGCAAAGACCAATACTTCAAACAGATGAGATTGGTCTCAAAATTCGGATTGCAATACATGTTCCATGCCATTGATGAAAAAGAATACAAATCATTCAAGGAACAAAGCCCGACGGCCGGAGATGCCCTCTGGAAATTTATGGATTCTGAAAAAAGAAGGTTGGGAACAGGCATGGGCGATCCAAGGATTTCCGGAAAGATGGGAGGAGATGGAGACTATGCCAAGGAAATGCTCAGTTTTGGATTCATGCTTGAAAATGAATATTATCAAATTTATCGTATTTGGAGCAGAGCCTGGCTTGTAACCAAATAACAATTCTAAAAATTAAAATGGCAGAAAACCCCGGAGAACATATTGTTGGAGAATATTTGAGATGGATAAAGAGATGCGATTTTGTAACCTATAACACTCCGACCAAGGATGAGCAGGGAGAAATCGATGTTATCGGTGTTAACACTTCTGAAAAAAAGGCCTATGTCTGTGAAGTTGCCACCCACATGCAAACGGGATTGAATTATGTTAATCATAGAACTAGGGAGCCAGACAATGTCAACCGATTCAAGAAAAAATTCGCTAAGAACATTGTCTATACCCAAAAGGCATTCCCAGGATACTATTACTCATTCATGCTTTGGACACCTCTGATTAAGATAAATAAGCAAGGATCAAAGGCCAATCAAAGAAAAGACCTCGACGACATCGTCGCATCCATAAGGACTTCCCATGGCGTAAACATTGAAGTAGTTCACAGCAGGAAATACTATGACTGCCTGATGGAATTGAAGGAATTTGCAAAAAAAGAAACAAAGGAGATGAAATCACCCATAATGAGAGCATTTCAAATTGAAGGGAAACTTAAGAAATATCTGGACTTCTATAAAATGTAAGAAAGTGCCTTCCGGGTTTACATAATAAAGAATTTAAACAGTCTTTCCGTTAATAAACCTATGAAACAAAGAGGGAAGATTTTATTATTTGGCATAATGCTTGTCTCGCTTCTAATCCTGTCTTCAAATATTTCTATTGCCCAAACTTCAGACACTCTTGGACAGGGAGCATCCAAGACAACCCTGGACTGCAGCAAAGAATGCAAAAAAGTTTTGGTTGTTTTTGTCCACGGGGTTGGCAGCAGAAAATTTGATACTCCTGAATGGCAAGTCATTCAGAAAGAAGTGGCCAGCCTGGGAAAAAGTTACAACTTTGATTATCTTTTCTATACATACAATGACACCTGGTGGGCAGGAATGGGCGGAGGAAAATCATGGGATGAATTAGTTTCCGATTTCTCCAACACAATCAATGCAAAAAAAGCCGCAAATCATTATGACAAAATAATCATATTCGCCCACAGCGCCGGAGGAGTTATTTCTTCCGATTCTCTAGGCCATTTAGACAATTCCGTACGCTGCGATGAAACAAGCATTGAATTGTACACCGTTGCTTCCCCGCTAGTTTATAGGCCGGGATACACCTATGCCCCCATTCTTCCCGAAAAATTTCCTTCCAGCATAATCGGAAAGATACTTTTGATGCCCCTCAAACCTCTTGCCTATGGCCCTCGCAGTAAATTTGAAGTCTCGATGTCCAGGATATTCTTTTCACCAAGCACAATTTCCAAAATCAGCTCATCAAAGGGCGGATGGCCGATGCCTAAGAATGTTAAAGTCACACATTATGTGACTGGAAGCGACGGAGCAGTCAGATCATTCCAGCAGCCAGATTTCGACTATCCTGGAGTTATTGGAGCAACAATAGATGCCCGTTACACCGGCCTTGACCACTATGCTCCCCTGAAATTTGCAGTTTTAGATACTCTTCCACCCCTTGTAAGTAAATATTCTGAAAAGGATCCAACCTGTAAGGTCGCCTAGAATTTTGATAATTTAGGGAAGTTGATCGTCAAGAAACGAAACAGGCAGGGACCGTAGGTTTCTTACGGGTTCGAACGACCGAAGACCTACTTGGAGACAACAAATTTAAGAACAATAAAATATTATAATTATTATGAAAAAGAGGATTATGCTATTATTAATTATTTCTATGCTTTTATCAAACATTTCTCTTATTTCTGCTCAATTAGGTCAACAAGCTTCTGGAGTAATTCGGTTTAGGGATGCTCCAGCAGATAATGATGATAAATGTACACAACAATCGAATCAACTTATTGATTTTATCTCAAGACATCCTGAGATGTACTATTCTCGTTCCCCTTATTGGAAAGCTCTGTCTAAAATGACTAGTCAAGAAAAAGAACAATTCATGTCAGAATCAGAAAGTCTTAGTTCTTTAAAACCTTCAAAAGAGGGCCCATGCAAAATTGGCGGGTCTGCATATTTTGCTGGAGGAGATAGATGTATTTGTCCTTATTCTTCTAATCTCTGTGAAAAATGCAATGACAGAGATTATACTCTTGAAAATAAAGGAGATATTGAATGTCTTCTTGGAAAATGGTATGCCGTCAAATCGGTAGTTGTGAGTACTGAAAAAGTTCCAGACTCAGACAGAACATTTCTCCAAAGATTATTTGGATGGAATACTAAAGAAGATAAATTTGCAGGCTATGTTGCAACCGAATTTCAAGATCAATATGGAAGAAACCAATTTCCCTGTATCGTTGGATTTGAAAATGGAAATCTTATCTGTCAGGAAAAGTTAGAAAGGGATGAAAAAGGTCGCCTGCATAGAATAAAATAAGCTAACACTCATTGAAACATCCGGTTATACAATTTTTTAGATCTCTTACTTATTTCATTTTTAGACAGTGAACATACAAACTGCTTTGCATCAGATAGATCTTTTTGTTCATCAGATAATCCAAAGATTATTCTTTTAGCAACCTCTCTATAAATTTCAGAATCGCTCCCATAATTTTCTGTAGAAGAGGAAATTTGATATAGATCAACAAGTGCAATAGGGGTAGTCTGTAACTCGGTCAAATAGGCCTTTAATTCATCATCAATAGCACGGGATATATTCTTTTTAACAACACTGTATTCCCTCTCGCTCTTTTTATCACTTATATGGCTCATTTCATGAGAGATAATTCCATTTACAGATTGGTTAATGTAAGCAATCTGAATTTTATTTTGTGGAATTTTGTAAAGGGCATTGAATATGAATTCTTTATCCGGATTACATTTAGAAGAGCCATCCCTAAATGCCTTATCACTTTTAACATATTGATCCCAGTCCTTTGCTGTTTGCCTTGCTTCTTTTTCTATTGATCCTATTTCAATATTTATTGCTGACTTCTTATCAAAATCTCTAAAAGTCCCTATAAATCCGCGTTTGAATTTCCAACCATCATAGGTGTCAACTCCTTTAAAGTCTTTATCTGCCAGTTTTGTTAGATATATGTTTGCCCCATTTCTCCTAATTTTATCTAGTATTTTGCCAATATAAAGAGATTCTATTTCGCCTTTTGGACCATCAGAAGGATAGTTTGCGTGCAATATGCCTTTTGACATAAGATATGGCTTTATATCTCCGTTTTCTAGCCCAAGCTTTCGTTTTATAGATTCTAATCTTGGTTCGTAAGCAGAACACTTGGATTTTACTTCTTTAGAAAAAAAAGAATTTTCTCCTAGAGAATATTCACAATAAACACCATTTTTTATGGCAGAAACGAGTTCCTGAGTAGACATATCTGTCTTTCCTGTTGCCTTGTTAGGATCATGATTATATACCAAATTTCTTGACATAAGCCCAATTAATCCAGCGGTGGCTAAAGAGGTCGCTAAAACTCCGCCAATCAATTTACTGACAAGCCTATTTGACATCTTTTTCATAGTCTTTTTGTATATTTAAACTTTGTTATTTGTCACTACTTATAAGAAACAAAATAATCCGGTTCATTATGGCCAATAGGTAATATTATTGAAAGTCGTTCAAATTAATATATTTTTCTACCCCATCACCTCCCCTAATTATTATAAAAAACAATATTCATTTTAACATTCTCCTAATATAACTAACAACAAAAAAGAAATAGTCTCTACCGGTCAACAGCGACGCAAAACAGAAGAATTTATAAAGTTTGTCGACGATAAAGCTATAAGGGGCACAAGGCCAGTAAATTTAAATAACTATTCTACTTATCCTAGTCGTATACACCCCAGCATTGCTTCGGCAAAGCTGGGAATTTATAACTAATGCTTATTCTTTTTTCAGCTTGTCTTTCTCTTCTTTCAATTTGAAATGCCTTGCCAGAAATATGATGACTTCTTGGAATTGAATTGGCTCTGAAAGCAAGGAATTCATATCCTTGTCCCAGCGATTCTTCAACATTTTGGCCTTATTGAACATCTTAATAACTGAGAACTCGGTTCCAGACTGCCCGCATTTCTCCTTTGCCAAATCAAGGTCTATAAGTATTTTAGCTTGAATAATTTTGTAAACATCAAAATGATCTCTTGGCTTGTTTCTTGTTACTGTCGCCCTGACTTTTTCAGCAACTATCTCTCTAAGGGCAAGAGTTTTTACATGAAATTTAGGAATATTTGGCTCATAAAAATGCTTTAATTCATGTTCTTCAGAATTAAGCATTGGTTTTGCTCTTTCAGATAAATCAATGAATACTCTATCTTTCTGACCATTGAAATCCTTATAGTGGACAATCAATCTTACAAATCCTTCAACAGTTTTGTCCTCAGTAATCTCTTCGAACAGATTTGAGTCTCTTATTATAGATTTGATATCTTTTTTGACTTCTGAAACATCCCGCGTCAAGGTAAAGTCTACATCTTCGCTAAGCCTTGAATGATCCAAGAATATTTTCTGCAGGGCAGTTCCACCTTTGAAATAAATCCCTTCAACATCTTTTATGAGATAAAGCAGAACGGTAATGAAATAATCTTTTGTGAATTTAGCCCTGTTAAATTTGGTTCTAGCGAGCACATCCTCAAATTCTACAGCATGTATTCTCTTAATTTCAGCCATTTTTTAGCCTCCTTTTTACTCAGCATTTTGAACTCATGATCTTTTATCTTTTTTATGACATATTTCGATTTATCTATTCTTCTGAGCTGATGGAAGATAATCTTGGTGTTGAGTATTACCTTTTTACTCTTCATATTTGTCGTGAATACATCCACCCAGGAAGGGATCTGATCTGTGAGATGCCAATAATTTGCCGCTGCCCAGCCGCCAATGTAATACTCTCCAGAATTGCATATCTCATCAATGAGTATAAACTCCGGCTCCGTCCATGCTCCCGATTTTGCCTTAATGGGCACAAGGTAATATTTGTTCTGATTGATTTTGATTATTCTCTTCTTAGCTAAAAGCTTCTGAATACCTCTATAAAGCGTGTTCTTATTGCTAAAATACTGCTGAATATCTTGAGATTTAAAGAAATATTTTTGATAAAATTCAAGCCAGGATATGATTCTAACCTCTCTTGGAGAAAGGCCTTTTATATCTACAATATTTCCAATAAACTTGCTAGGCTGTTTTTTAGTTTTCATATTTAATTGAGGTATAAATTATACCTTATCTGTATAATTAATGCATCTTTATAAATCTTGCCTTTCTTCATATAATTTACAAGAAGGTCAGTCATTTGGTAAAGGGAAGTTGATCGTCAAGAAACGAAACAGGCAGGGACCGTAGGTTTCTTACAGGTTCGAATCACTAACTCCACATACGATGACTCGACCTTGCGACCAAATGCCCATGTCTTCTGAACGCAATAATGCTTAAAAATAATCAATCTGACAGTTTAATATGAATCAAATAGAAAATTCTAAAGTTTCAAGAAAAAGGGTTAGTCTTGAAGATATGGTTTATGGAATAAAAGAAGAATTATCGGATCAATTTGATTGCGTTAAGGAAAATTCTAAGACGTTTATTGACAACTACCAAAAATCATTATCTGATTATCTTTTCATAATGTATCTTTTTCCAACTTCTAAAAGAAAATTAGTTCATAATGCATTGCCTGACATAAATTTTGGCTTGGAAAATCTGGGCAAACTATTTGGAAATATTACAGGAGCCACAGCTCTGTCATTAAGTAGCTTATATTTTATAGACCAGTATGGCCCAAAAGGAATACTCCTCACCCCTATTGCAACAAATCTGGCTTCTAAGGCATATGAACTTGGGAGAGAATTTGCCATAGGCTCCTATAATCAAGCTAAAAATCATACTTCTAAGTAATCTTTTTTGTTAACAAAAAAGTTTCCGTTGCCACCGAAAGACCTTTAAAGAGACCCAATTCTTAGTTTTTATGGAAGATTTAAATCAGCTTTTAGGCCAATTGCCTGGGCCGACATCATTGTTTCGTTTCCTTCCGCAGATTTATCTAGCCTACTCTATCAAAGATTTTGAAGATAACAAAGGGGCGATATTAAAGGGACGAGCTACAAAATGGCCGGGTACCTATTCCGAGAACGGTATCCCAACCCTTGAGAAAAGGGTGTACCTTAGCTTTCAAAATCCTCTTGGTCTAAACGTGGAGAGGCCATATGCTTTTACTATAAAAGGCAAAGTAACTGACTTAACCGGAGAATTGGATTTATTTTATATAGATCATGAAAAATTTAAGCGAATAAGAGATGATCGTCTCAATGATTATTTTGGAAGGATATATGGCTCATTGATGGAATACACATTTTCAAATGACCAACTATGCTTGATGGACTTCAAAGATCATGGTCCATCAGAATCATGTGATAATGGATTTTTCAGCATCAACCATCTTGAAAAAATGGCTCTTGGACACGTCAAGGCATAACTTCTGATTAATAAAACAACATTGATGTTAACATTTTTGTCAACAAAAAAGAAATATTTGGAAAATGTGAAAATGATGTGTGCCAGCAATCCTAAAAAAGGATTGATGAAGCACCTGTCTTTTTTGTAGCCATCAAATGGCTTTTTGACAATGATGTGTGCTCGCAACTTCCAAAAGGAAGTTGACAAATGCACCTCTTATTAATTCGCAATCAAATTGCTGTATTAAATATTATTTTTTAACTAAGAAAGGAGGTTGATTGTCAAGGAACCTTGGTTCCTTACATTTAGAATCTTCTTCTTGGTCTGCTGTAGCCCGATCTTTCTCCACCTCTTCCGTATCCGCCAGAGCTTCTTCCGCCTTCGCCAGGTCTTCCTCTTCCACCCTCACGGCTTCTGTACTCTCCGCCTCGGCTTCCGCCGCTGCTTGGTCTGTGATAATTGCTTCCGCCTGAACTTCTTCCTCTTGATCTGTCGCCGTATCCTTCGCTTCTGGCGCCATAATGTCCTGACGATGGGCTTGCCCTTGCATAGGTTCCATCCTTGTTTTGAACATAACCTGCAGCTCCACCGCTGGATGAGCTTCTTGGAGAATAGCCTCTTTCAGAACTTGGCCTGTCTCTGCCGTAATTTCTGCTTCCCTGATATCCGCCGGAGCTTCTTCCTGAACCCTGGAATCTTCCGCTCCCGTATCCTCTGCTTCTTCCTGCGAATCTGCTTCCTCCACCTCTTCCTCCTCTTGAATCCTCTCTTCCTCGTCCGCCTCTGTCGGCATAATGTCTCTTATGTTCAATCATTTCAATGCCTGCGGGAACTTCCATTCTCTTGATGTGGATTTGACTATCATTCAAAACAGCTCTCATATTCTCATAATCCCTTTCCGTAAGAAGGCTTATTGCCTCTCCCTCGGTTCCTGCCCTTGCAGTTCTTCCAATTCTATGGATGTAATCTTTGCTGTTTGGAGGAATATCATAATTGTAAACGTGGGAAACTCCCTTGATGTCCAAGCCTCTGGCTGCAACATCAGAACAAACAAGAACATAGGCCTTTCCTGAGTGGAAATCTGCAAGAGTCTTTGTTCTTTTATTTTGAGAAAGTCCGCCGTGGATTGGCTCTGCCTCTATGCCTGCACTGTTAAGGCCTCTTGCAACAAAGTCAACTCCATGCCTAGTGTTGCAGAAAACCATGACCAGTCCTGTCTTTTCATGCTTCAGGAAATGAACAAGCAGTGAAAATTTACCCTGATTTGCAATCTCATAGTAGGTTTGTTTTAATTTAGTAGGATCGACCTGCTGTCCTGCCGAAATTTCCACAGGATTATGCATGTAATCAGTTGAAAGTCTTGTGATTTCTCTTGAAAGTGTTGCAGAGAAAAGCAAAGTCTGCCTTTTCTTTGGGCATTGGGAGATTATTTTTCTAACATCATCTATGAATCCCATGTCCAACATTCTGTCGGCTTCATCAAGAATGAGTGTCGTTATGTCCCTGAGATTCAATGTATTTCTTTGAAGATGATCAAGCAGTCTTCCGGGAGTTCCAACAACAATGTCTGCCCTTCTGATATCATGTATCTGTGGCTGTATTGAAACCCCGCCATAGACCGAAACAATGTTCAATGGATTATATCTCGCGAATTGGTGCAAAGCCTTCTTTATCTGCTCCGCAAGCTCCCTGGTAGGTGTCAGAATAAGGGCCTGTATTCCCTTTCCTTTTACACAATTTTGTAACAGTCCAACTCCAAACGCAAGGGTCTTTCCCGAGCCTGTTTGGGCTCCGCCAAGAACATCCTTTCCTGCAAGAACTAGGGGAATCGTTTTTTCCTGAATTTCCGAGGGTTCCGTGAACTTGTGCTCTTTGAGAGCGTTCATCAGAGCCTCATTAACTCCTAACTTTCTGAAGCTTTCCATGTTATTATTATTCAACTCTACTAGAAAAAGAACAATCTCCTTATGCTCTACGTAATGTAGGCATCTTCAGAAGCCAAGCTTCTGGATCATTCCTTTCTGTCATTGATACATCTATTACATACATGGGACTTATAAACCCTTGTAATCAGTGACAGTTGCAGCATGCGCAGCATGATTCCTTCTTTTTCTTTGCCGCGGCTTTCTTCACAACTGCTTTTTTAACAGTTTTCTTTTTTATTTTACTTGCCATGATTATTTCAAACTAAATTTATTCTAAAAATTTCTAATTTTTAATGCGAAGCAGGATGCTGGAATGAATGAAAACCCGCAGGAGGTTTTTATTAATGGATTTTTCCCGCTTGCCAGTCTTTGATTATTCTTCTGTATGTCTTGTCGAGATCCACCTGGTTTCCCTTGAGCAGAAGATTGAATTTTCTTCCAAGAGTTTCTGCCAGGGCCTCATAGTCCTCATTATGCTCCACTCCATAGAACTTTTCAATGGCCGCCCCATACTTTTTCAATAAATTTGCAACAACCATTTCCGGATCCTTTGTCTGAGAGTATCTTTCCGCCCCAATCTCGGCCTTTTTGATTATTGACTTCTGAAGAAGATTGTCTTCCATTGGCGGAACAACTCCCGGAGTGTCCAAAAGAAGTATGTCCTTTGTGAGCCTGACTTTCTGTGCCCCTTTTGTGTAATTTGCCTCCGAAGAAGTCAGAGCAGATCGTCTTCCAGCAAGGTAATTTATCAAAGTTGATTTACCCGTATTCGGATATCCGATTATTCCCACGTGTGCCCTTGGGAATTTTATGCTTGCCTTGGCAATTTCCATCTTTATTTTTCTGAGAAGCTGAAGTTTTCCCCTTCTCATCTTTGAGGAAACAAACACATAGGGCTTGACATTGTCAAGCTTTCCCTCATCGGCCATTTTTCTTGTATCAACAAGATCGGCCTTATTCAAAACAAAGATCAACTTCTTTCCAGCATCCAGCACCATCTGCTCAAGAATCGGTATCCTTGTCTGTTCAATGAACCTGACATCAAGAATCTCGAGAACTATGTCTGACACTGCGATTACTTCCTTCGCAATCAGGTCAAATGCCTTCCTATGGTCATTTGTTATGTTATTCTCAGTTATTGCTGTTCCCATTACATGCTCTCCTGAATTTTCTTAGAAATCTCCCTTTTTATATCATCTGAAACGATTAAATTTCTTTTTTTGTCATAGTGGTGCCCAAATTCCTTATCCTCAAAGGTTATTCCATTAAATTTTACTGAATGATCATATCTTGGCCTGAAATGCCAATGAACATGGGGCACAGGACTTTTTGATTTGTATGCATTATTCATAAGACAGGTCCAATTGAACATTGTTGCATTGAAGGCTTTTTTCAATGCCTTCTCTAACCTTTTGACAATCCCGGTAAAGTCTCCCCATTCATCTTTATTCAACTCAGAAAGATTTTCACAATGTCTTTTAAGTTCTAGAGAACATCTCCCCAAATAGCTTTGATCAGGAACAAGAAAAACATTCCAGAATTTTGTTTCCACTATTTTAACATATCCTCCCCCGGTGTCAGCATTGCAAATTTCGCATTTATCCATATAGTTTCATTATCTTTTTCTTGAATGAATTGAATGTTCCCTTTCTGATTTCTTCCTTGCACTGTTTCATAAGATTCTGAAGGAAGTAGATATTGTGATATGTGCACAATCTCATCCCCACCGTTTCCTGATTTTTCAGCTGGTATCTTATGAATGCCCGGGTGTAATTTTTGCAGACAAAGCAATTGCAGTTTTTGTCGAGAGGTTTCCTGCTCCCGAAGTGTATCAGCTGCTTTATTCTCAATTTCCCCTCGGAAGTGAAGATTGTTCCATGCCTTGCGTTCTGGGTTGGAAATCTTGAATCAAACATGTCCACCCCCTGGGAAATTGCCTCAACAATTTCATCGGGACTTCCAACACCCATCAGATAAACGGGCTTGTTTTTTGGAATGAATTTTATTGTGTTCCTAACAATCCTATACTCCTCTTTCTTTGGCTCTCCAAGTGCAAGGCCGCCAATGGAATATCCGTCAAAATCCATCCTGACCATCTTCTTTGAGCATTTTTCTCTCAAATCATTAAATAGGCCTCCCTGGATTATTCCCCACAGCAATTGCCTTTTGTTCTTTGGCAGTTTCTGCTGAAGTTTATCATGGTGAAGTTTGCATCTTTCAGCCCACAGGATCGTTTTTCTAACGGCCTCTGTGATTTTTCTTCTGTCTCCCTTCACGGGAGGCATCTCGTCCAGACACATTGCGATGTCTGAATTGATGTCCAGCTGTATTTCCATGTCTTTCTCAGGGGTTATGAAAATTCTTTCATTGCTCGCAGGATTCATTGGATTCTTAAACCAAACCCCTTTGTTGTTTGATTTTTCATAGATCTTGTCAGAATACATCTGGAATCCTCCAGAATCCGTTGCATTTATCCCGTTGTAATTCATGAATTTCCCAATCCCGCCCATTTTCTTAATTAATTTCTCTCCGGGATTGAGATGAAGAACAAAAGTATTGGAAATAACTGCGGGAACGGGCATGGTCTTCAAATCCTCGCTTGTCAGAAACTTCACAGACATCTTTGTGGCCACGGGCATGAAGAACGGAGTTTCTATCTCTCCTTTCTTTGTTTCAATTATCCCAATCCTTGCCTTTGTCTTTCTGTCCTTCTTTATTACCCTGAATGCCATGAATATTACAAAGAAATAGCGTATAAAAGGGTTTTCTAGTCACATTCACATCGCTTTTCGATTCATAATCGTTTGACGAGTGACGCCGCCTTTTATAACATCGACCGAATGAATTGCATCTTGATAGAAATTGAGAGAGTAATTCTTTGCCATTTCATAGTCAGAATCCTTTGGAAGAGGGATGAAATAACCTCTTCTTTTTGGAAGTCCTGGTTCATTTGGAGTACAGGGATTCCAGCCCATGTGGATTCTAATCCGGTCAATATCATCTGGAATGTTAGCGCAAACTTCTCCGTGATATCCCACAAACTCTGCTCCCTTGCCGAATTTGTCTTCTACCTTTTCGGAGGCCTCAGACCAATGATAATTTTCTGAACCAGTCATATCATCTCTAAAATAATCTGCCCCTTTGAAAAGAGTTATTTTGAATAGGTTTCCCGTATTGTAAAGCATTCTCCCATACAGCCTTCCAACAAGAGTATCTTTCTTCACCTGTTCATTAAATAGGTCAGCTAGAGAAACAATTTTATTGGTCATCTAATTTCCCATTTTCAGAGGTTTTTAAGTATTATTGCACAAAAAGACTGTCATGTTTCTAATGATTATGGTTTATGACTCTAAGCCTGCGGTGCATGATCACATGCTCCCAATCAACCTTTACAAAATAGTACAGAAGTATCAAAATCAGAATCTCCCCAAGAAGAACAGGCCAGCTGAGGAAAGACATCAAGGTAATCGACCCAAGTGAAAGGTTGTTTGAAAGCGAACTGGCCGTGTACACCCAGAAACTATATGTGAAGATTCTTGCAATAAAGAATGGAACGATGGCATACCAAATCTTCATCCCAGTCAAACCATAGGCAATAAAGAACTGATCCGAAGGGAGAGGTGTGAATGCCTCCAGGAAGAAAATAAGGGACGCATAATACGGTCTTTTGTCAAGATGCCTCCTAAGATACTCCATGTTCTTTTTGTATTTCTTTCCAAGAAGTTGATTTCTGATGATATATTTTGAAGAAAGTGTCAAGATGATCCTTCCCAGTGTTGCTGCGCAAAGCGCAATCAAAACAAATAGCGGGAGGGATGGGATTGAAGATGTAAATGCAATTATGGACAGCACAGTCCATGTCGGAGGCCCAAGGATGGGGATGGTATTCAGAAAAAAGATAATCAGAAACTCCTGCAGGAAGATGTTCATCACCATGGTTATTGGTAATAAATTGGATATAAAAGGGTTTCGCGAAAGCAGGATGCTGGAATGTATGAAAAAAGGAAGGTTGATTGTCAAGGAAACCTTGGTTTCCTTACAAAGGAGGTTTTTATGCCCCAATTAGATTAATAAACACCCTGGAAGTTTGATATTTATGGAAAAGGTACTTGTGCACTATGATGAAATATTCCTCAAGGGAAATCAGCGATTCTTCTTTGAAGACAGACTCATAGAGAACATAAAGAAGTCTGCAGAGAGACAGAGGGCCCGACTGGTGTCCATATCCAAGCAGCACAGCTCCCTAATATGCATCTTCGATGATTCCCGTGGAAAAATAAGTTCCCTGCTGAAATGCGTCTTTGGAATAAAAGATTTCTCCTATTTTGATGAAGTTCCAAGAGACTTTGACAAGATCATGGCCATGGTCAAGATAATGCTCAATAAGGTTAAGAAAAGCGGCCAAACAAAGGTGGCATTCAGCATAAAAAGAATAGACAAATCATTTCCTCTGAGTTCAGAAGAAATGAACAAAAGATTCAGGGAGGCGGCAGCCCAGATAGGCTTAGCCCTTGACATGGAAGGAAAGTCTGCCAGCATATCCACAAGGATCTATGAAAATACTTGCTACATCTCCTCAGAAACAATCTCGGGCTATGGTGGCCTCCCGGTTGGGACGAGCGGAAAAGTCCTTGTCCTTCTTTCCGGAGGAATAGATTCCCCTGTTGCTGCCTGGGAAATGATGAAGAGAGGATGCACAGTCGATTTTTTACATATTCACAGCTTTAAAACAAATGATGAAGCCAAGACGGGAAAGATTGCAAGATTCACAAAAATTCTAAACAATTATCAATTCAAATCCCGACTTTATCTTCTTCCCTACTCAAACTATGATTTTCACATGATGGGAAAAGAAACAGGGGGAGATGACCTTGTCCTATTCAAGCATTATATTCTTGGAGTTGCAGAAAATCTTGCAATAAAGAATGGCTACGGTGCCATTGTAAATGGAGACAATCTGGGACAGGTTGCAAGCCAGACCCTTGAAAACCTCAGGGCAGCGAGCGAGGGAATCAAATTTCAGATATTCAGACCGCTTTTAACATGCAATAAGGAAGACATTATAGAAAAAGCAAGAGAAATTAGAACCTATGATGTCAGCCTTGAACCATACAAAGACTGCTGTTCCATTGTCTCAAAGAATCCAAACACTAAGACAACCATTGCCAAGATCAGTGCCTCCGCAGATCTCACAGAAGTGGATGAATTGATAAGAAAAAGCATGAAGGAAGTTTCTTTCTATTCCATGGACTGATCAAGACCTTTCAAAAAAGCATTCAAACACAGCAAAGCGCACACCACTCTCGGAGTTTCAATCTTTTTCACCCCGAGCATTTTGAAAATATCTTCTTTTTTCAGTTTCTTTGCCATCCCAACTGTCATACCCCTGACCATTTCAGTGAACATTGATGCGCTTGCGAGGCTTACGCCGCATCCCTTTCCATGGAATTTAACATCGGTGATTTTTCCATCTTCAACTTTCAAATATATCTCAATATCGTCTCCGCATGCAGGATTATGGGCACTGCCGTGAAGAGATTTGCCGGTGATTTTTCCAAAATTTCTAGGATTTCTGTAGTGTTCCGATATCCTTTCCTGGTAATTCTCAGTCTGATCTGCCTTGGCCATTCCTATCCAAGTATTGTGCAATTTTTAAAGAATTCTAATGCTCTGTCTGGGATTCAAACCGACCACCATGGGCAAGGTTTAAATCTTCTCTGCACTATCCTTTTCAAAAGAGATTGAAACCATGGAGATAACATTATTCGGAGCCGCGAAGGAAGTCACAGGCTCCTGCTACAGCCTAGTCACAAAAAATGGGGAGAAAATTCTAATAGACTGCGGGATGTTCCAGGGTTCCCAGTACATAGAAGATAAAAACTATGAAGACCTGGAATTTGATCCGTCGGAATATCATGCCGTGATTCTGACCCATGCCCACCTCGACCACTGCGGAAGGATTCCGAAGCTTGTGAGAGCAGGATTCAAGGGCCCAATATATTCCACCGATGCAACAAAGGATCTGGCTTTTATTATCATGATGGATTCTGCAAAGATCGCCAAAAACGATCTTCCTGGAGAAAACCGAAGAAGATCCGATGCCCATCGCTCCCCAAGAAAGCTCATTTACAGCGAGGGAGATGTGAACAATGCCATAAATCTTTTCAAAACGGTGAAATATGGCGAAGATATCAAAATCACTGAGAACATCACAGCAAAATTCTATGATGCGGGTCACATTCTCGGAGCAGCATCAATCAAACTCACCGTTAGAGAAGAAAATAAAGCAAAAACTCTCGCATTTTCCTCCGACATCGGCCAGAAAAATTCTCTCATTGTAAAAAATACCGAACCCATAACCGATGCAGACTATGTTTTCATAGAATCCACCTATGGCGACGGGATTCATCCTCCCCGAGCAGAAGGAGAAAAGCAGTTTTTGAAAATTATAAAAGCCAATCAGGTCAGAGGGGGAAGGCTCATGATTCCATCATTCGCCATAGAGAGAACACAATCATTGCTTTACATTATCAGCCAATTCCAGCAGAAAGATCTGATTCCCCCAGTGAATGTTTTTTTGGATTCTCCCATGGCCATAAGGGTAACGGAGGTTTTCCTGAAATATCCGGAGTATTACAATGAAGAATTAAGGAATTCATTGAAAAAAAGAAAAGATCCTTTCAATTTCCCCGGTTTGGTTAACACCCCAACAATGAGGGACTCAAAGAAAATCAACAATTTTTCAGGCCCCCACATCGTAATTGCTGGAAACGGCATGTGCTCCGGAGGAAGAATAGAATATTACATCAAGAATTACATAGATGACAAGAACAACACCCTTATGTTCACAGGATTTCAAGCCGAAGGGACCCTCGGCCGCGCAATCAAAAGCGGCGAGAAGAAAGTAAGAGTCCTTGGATCTGAAGTGGAAGTAAAAGCAAAAATAGAAGTGCCCGAAGGATTCTCTGCCCATGCCGACCGTTTAGGTTTGATGGCCTGGCTGAAAAATTTCTCTCCAAAGCCTAAAAAAGTCTTCATAGTTCATGGAGAAGAAATTCAAATGAAAGCATTTGAGAAAAGAGTTAATGCCGAGGGAATGAAAACCCGGATCCCTTCATTTGGAGAAAAGATTGAACTGTAACTTCTAGAATAAATTAGTCTGGTTCATTAATCCTTTCTAGGGTTTTATCCCTGACAGCTATAACAATTATATTCCTTATACTTTTCAGTATGTTCACTATGATCGGAATGGACGTCATGTCTTGGACCGGTGTCCGTATGTTTTGTTCCTTCCGAATAAAATTGAAAGTCCGTTGTGTGCAGCCTGTATTTCAAAACCTTTCTAAGTTTAGGATTTTCTATTTTCGTGATATCATATAGTGTTTTTTTCATTTTAAGTTTAGAAATTAGGTTCCAGGCCCTTCAGGCCCACAGCTGTAGGTATCTGTCCATTTATCATCGTATTTTTCAGAGTGCTCTCTGTGATCCGCATGGACGTCATGTCTTGGACCGGTGTCCGTATGTTTTGTTCCTTCCGAATAAAATTGAAAGTCCGTAGTTTGAAGTCTATCCTTCAAAACTCTTAGGAGTTTTAGATTTTCAATTTTTGTTATGTCGTACAGTGTTTTTTTCACTTTATTTTTTACCTCCTTTTACTTTTGCCGTTTCTAGCTCAGGCATGATTTTTTCTTCAATATGTTTAAAAAGCATTTTATAACTTGCACAATAAAAATCCTTATCTGTTAGCTTTCCTCTAACCATGTAGGCATTGTGTCTGCAGCCAGAGTTACAAATGTCCTCATAGGAACAATCCATACAACTTTTTATATTCTTGCAACTCTTCAATTCCATTTTACTAGTTTTATTTAATTGGATAAGTTTTTCCAATGAAGAAGTGTGGATGTTGCCCAACCGGTTTTTCAAATCCCCATCAAATCTTCCACATGGATAGATATCTCCCCGAGGTCCTATTGAAATAAAACTTTCTCCACAGTTTTTTGAAAAACTGCAGCTATGGGGCTTCCGAGTTATCAAATCCCCTATGATTTGAGAAAGAGGGTCAATGTCTATTCCTTCCCCTGGCTCATTGTACCATTTATCAAACAATTTTACCAGAGCTTCTCCATATTCCGATGGGCCTATTCCAAAATCTTCATAGTTGTTTAATGCATTTCCTGATTTTATTAGGGGATTTAATTTGAAAGAAAGTTTACGGGATTTGAAAAATTCATAGATCTCATCCAATCTCTCAATATTTTTCTTTGTTAGGATTGTTATTACGCCCCCACCCAAATGATGTGGTCTTTCCCCCTTGGGAGTCCTTTCTCTTATTTTTTTATTTCTAGCCCATATTTTTTCTAATCCGCTTAAAACATCCTTGAATGATCCTGAACCATCTTGATATATTCGATTCATATTATGTATGTGCTCGGGGCCATCCATACTTGATCCTACGGAAAACCTATTTTCTTCAAAAAAATCAAGATAGGAATCATTGATCAGAATGGCATTCGACTGCATGGTGTTTTTTATTTCCTTCCCATTGGCGTATTCCTTTTGAAATTCAACTGCTTTTTTATAAAAATCAACACCCATCAAAAGAGGTTCTCCCCCATGCCATAGAAAAGTTATGTATTTTTTGTCAGGCAAAGAAAGAAGTTGTTTTGTTGTTTCTCTGAGAGTATCTGTGCCCATCATCCCACTTTCAGCACAATCATCGACATAACAATAGCGACATGCAATATTACAGCTATGTGTCGGTTTTACTATTGCGGTAAAATGATCATTCATTTTCCAATTTTCTCAGAATTAGAGTCTGAGGCTCAATCGCCTCTTGAAAATATTACCCATGGGAAGTATAAATATCTATCCTATTTCCTCTTCCTACGTCGAATTATCAAAAGTCCGATTGCTATTCCGAAGAACAGGGCAGTCCCGACGTATGGGATAAAATTGCTTTCCGGATTTGGAAAAAAGAATAGAACTGCAATTCCTATGATCAAAATGAGGGGTATGAGATAGTCTGCCTTCATTTGATTTCATCGTAGCAGGGCTTGCAAACCCTTATGGGCTTTCCGTCAATGGGCTTTTCCTTCATCTTGTTGGCCTTTTCAGAACAGCCGCACAGCCTGCATTTTCTTCTCTGTTGCTTGACTTTGGCAACTTTGGGTTTAATGGCCATAGAATATACCATGCTTTTCTAAGATATAAACCTTGCTTAGGGGTGATTTTGTACTAACAGGAGATTTTAGAATTTTTTACTGTAATTTCTCTGCAGCTCATCCCGTTTTAGCTGCGCATACTTTCCAAGATATTCGTCATATTTCTCAATGTTTCCGCTTTTCAATGCGATTTTTATCGCATCCTTGCATAGGTTTTCCAATATCTGATTTAGGGAAATGGGAGCCTTTGCCTTTAGGTTTTCCATAGGACAGCAGCGCATTTCATACTTATAAATCTTATGCACTTTGTCACTTTATGGTAGTCACTTAAACAAAGATTTAAATATTCCGGCAAGGTACATGGATATGAAAAATACCCAATCCCATCGAAGCATGCCGGAAATCCTGGAAAACCTGATTAATTCTTTGCTTTCAAACGTTGGAAACGACATATTTGTCATAGACACAAGCGTTATCCTTCACCTGCCATTGGGTTTTGAAGAAAATGCCTCGGATATGGAAACTGCCGAAAACAAGGCAGCCTATTATCAAAAAATCACCCCCTGGATATGTGATTCCAAAAGAATTTTGACAAAGGGTGGCAAGGGAGAAATACAAAAGCTTCTCCTATTCGACAGGCTTCAAAATGAGGGAAAGAAGGGTTTTGAGAAGTACAATTCCGAAGCAGGAAATCTCCATAGAAAACTCAGTTCAAAAGAAGTCTATCGGTCCAAGGATAATGAAAAGGGCCTTTACAGCAAAATAAACGAATATGGGAGAATGCACCATAGCAATCTGCCCTATGTGGCCGGGTGCAGCGGAGAGGACAAATCAAGCATCATCACAACATTAGAGATTGCTGCCAGCGGGATAAAAACAGGATTGGCGAGCCGTGATTTTAAGCAAATAATTCTCATGGAAGAAATGGCCAGATATCTGCATCTTCCCCTGGACATTGTTTCCTATGACTCTGCAGACAAGATCTATCATAGAAGATCAATCTGTGTTTGTTAAAATTTTATCCTAGAACCTTCTGCGCCATGAATATCCCATACATTCCCTTTGCTATCATCTCTATGGCCACCGCCGTCAGGAACAGTCCGAAAACCTTTGAGGATATGCTTATCAATTTTGCATTTATCCTTGGAATCATGAGGGAGAATAGGACGAACACTATTCCTATTATGAGGAAAGCCCATACAAGATTTGAGATTATTGTTGCCTGTCCCAGCTCATAGGCCTTGATTGTTATGAATGAGATTGTTGCCGGTCCTGTCAAAAGAGGGGTGGCCATGATTGAAATCAAACTGTCCACATGGGTGACCTTCTGCGCGTTCTCATCGCTTCTGATAGTATCCAGACCGAGCAAAAGAAGGACAATCCCTCCGGCTATCCTGAAAGAATCGGCCGTTATTCCGAAAAAGTTGAATAGGAAAGGCCCCAGAAGAGCGATTATCATGGCAATAACAAAAGCAATCATCACGGCAGAGATGGCAATCTTCTTCACATCCATCTTGCTTTTGTATGCGCTCATTAAAACGGGAAATGATGACAGGGGATTCACTAGGACAAATATCTGTGCTATGAGCGCAAAATCGATTAAACTCACCATTTCATCCTCTCTTAATGTCCACTCTATCCAAGGGGTGCTTAAAAATCTTGTCAGGGCCCTAGGTCTAGGTTTATATACTGTCCATCTGATTAAATATTGTGAGAAACCAGGATCCAAACGGATGCTCGGTTTATCATAACACAATAGGAGATATACAAAATGTCAGAATACGGAAATGCTGGGGGAAACTTCGGCGGTCCAAGAGAAATGCACAAAGCCATATGCTCTGAATGCAAGAAGGAATGCGAAGTTCCTTTCAAGCCTACAGAAGGAAAGCCAGTTTTTTGCAGAGATTGCTTCAACAAAAGAAAGAAGTTCTAGGAATTCCTAGCACTTTAGTCTTTAGAGAAGTATCTCAAAAATAGTTTATTTTTTTATAATTTATTTGACCCTAGAACATTAGGATTTTGAATCAGTTTCCCTTTTTCTTGATGAATGAGCCGATCGCCCCGCCCAGAAATGTGAAAAGCACAGCCATGGCAGCAACATTCCCAAAGGAAATCCCTATGACCAGTCCGGAAATCAGGCCGAAGGCCAAACCGTCTCCGAAGTAGTTTGTTCGATTAAGCCAGTAGTTTGTTTTGTACCCCATTTTTATTCCTATTTTATCCTATGACTATGAATAATTTAAACCTTTTCCATCAAAGGGAACGACTCCGGCAACCTCTCAATTTATCTTGTATACCCGTGGTGGACTTTCTATGTTCTTAAGCGGCCTGTTTCCCAAATTCTCAAAATCGGCCTTTATCTTTCCCTTCACCTGATTATAAACATCTTCGGAAATATAGATTTTTCCGGGCTCGCATATGGATTCAATCCTGCTTGCGATATTCACTCCATCTCCGAAAACATCGCCTGCCCTGTGCACAACGTCACCAAGGTGTATTCCTACTCTGATCTGTATGTCCTCTTTTTTCAACAGTGATTGTATGGCCATGGCCGACCTCACCGCGTTAACAGGAGAATCAAAATCGCCCATTATGGAATCTCCGATTGTTTTGACAATTCTTCCGTCATGCTCTTTTATTATCTCCTTCATTGCCTTCTCATATCTCCACATTTTTTTAAGGGTAGCCTCTTCGTCCTGCCCCATTTCCCTGCTGTATCCCTTCATATCTGTGAACATTATTGCAGATAGCCTTCTTTTTCCATTTTCCTCGCCTTTACCCTTTTTGCCTTCATGGAAGAAGAGCTTTTTGATCATCCTGTAGAATCCGAATATTATCAGGACGAACAATGCGGCCGAGATTATTATAACAAACACTATGCCTATGAATTGGCCGACATTATCTGAATTGAACCCGCTGGGTTGAGTAGCTATTTGGTTTTCTACGTTGCAGTCACCGCATTCAGGGCATTCTCCCTTGTCTTTTTCACATATCTTGTTATTATCGCACCAGCAGCTGTTTGAATTGGATGTTGAATATGAAGAAGATGAAGATTGGGACGTTAGAAATTCAAAATAAGTAATAGATTCGTAGGTCATCCCAGAGCATCCAGGAATATTCTGTTCCTTGCACACTGCTTTTATCTCAAGCTTTGAAGGAAGGGTTGATGGAGCTTTCAGCTGGATTATAAAATCCTGCCTTCCCTGTATCCCCGAGCCTATCTTGTTGTCTATTCCCTGGGGGAACTCTGGGTACTTGTAGAAGCAGTCCACAGCACAAGGCCCATTGTTAGTTAAATCTGCAGGGATTTCAAGAATATTACCGGGCTGTGCGCTCTGGGTTGCTGATTTCTGGAGATGCAGAACAACATCTGCAGATGCGAGCGGCATGATAATAATCAGCAAGAATATCGCGAGCAAGAATGATTTTTTACCCATTTATTACCCACGCCGATATGAGATTTAAACCTTTTCAAAACGAAAGGTAATTCAAAACGGTAGCAAATGAAACCCACAGCAGATATGGAACAATCAGCCATGCAGCCTTTTTGCTTACTTTGTATGAATAATAAATCATTAAAACAATTGATGCCCAAAGAACAAGTATGTCTATGAATGCGATTTTCGGATTTCTCAATCCAAAATACAACACGCTCCAAAGAATATTCAATACAAAATTCAATCCATACACCACTCCAATGGTCTTTTTCTCTTTCCTGTCAGAATTTGTCCAGGCAAAATATAGGGACAGGGCAATCAAAAAGAACAGGATATTCCAAACCACTGGAAAAACCCAATTTGGAGGCGTTATTGAAGGTCTGATGGATTCATACCAGGGTCCAATGTTTGTAAACAGGCTTCCTATCGCTGCCACCCCGTAAACTATCAAAAAGCTTACAATCAAAGCTTTCCATCTCATCACCTTTCCTTTCATGAACCACTCAAAATCAGTGAAGTTTATAAACCCACTGAAACATGTTTTATCATACCTAGTCAGACAATTTCTAAGTGAAATGGTTATGTGAGGTAATAGATTGCACGGAGGATAAGAACATGAGCGTAAAATTATACGTTGGCAATTTGCCTTGGAGTGTTAAGGATATGGAGCTTAAGGACCTTTTCGCAAAATTCGGAGAAGTCACAGAAGCAACAGTTATCTCAGACAAGTATTCAGGCAGATCCAAAGGATTCGGATTCGTTACATTTGCATCAAAGGAAAACGCAGACGCTGCGGTTGCCGAGATGAATGGTAAGGAACTCGAAGGAAGAGCTATCAAAGTTAGCGAAGCCAAGCCTATGGAAGAAAAGCCACGAAGAGAATTCAGAGGAAGATACTAAATATCTGATCTGACTTCAAAACCAAATTTTTATTTTTTATTTTTTTAATAACTTCTGATTTTTTAGGATTGTTTTCAGCCCCATGTGAGAACTCTCGTCCGGGGAGAGGGAAGGCCAAATTATTATATTTAAATAGTTTGAATTCTGAGAAAAACGCATGGGTATTGAGATATATCTTCCAACAAAGGTAAAGATCAAAAGAATCGTCCCCCTGAAGCATTACACTGGAACTCTTGAAATGGCAGGCCATACTCTCCAGTATTCTCTGAAAATTGATGATCCAATTGAAGAAGGCGGAACGCAGATGACAAGATTGCACTGGGAAAACTATCGCCCCGTCTTCTCAGCAATATATCGTTGCATAAACAAGGACGTATTGCATTTTTTAAATGATAAAATCATTGACTGTGAGGCCAAGATAAATCTCATGAAAAAGAAATTTCCTGGAAATCTAGGTATTCAGCTTTCCGGAGGAACTCGTGCCATTTTGAAAAAAGACAGCAAAACAGAATATTCTATTTCAATGCCCCGGGCGGATATTGAAAATGTTCAGATGGAATATGACACAAATCTCAGACTGCCAAGCAACCTTGAGCAAATTCTTAGAAATACTGCTCCCTAGGGGGCTATTATCTCAAATCTAAACTGAATCAATCAGTTCTTCCAAAGAATTCTTCAAGTCCCCGGTGCAGTTCTCCATCCCCATGGAGACCGTGCCTATCAGGTTCTTATCAAAGCTGCCCTTATTATATGGGCAAACCATGCTCTTTGACCCCAGCAAGGTTGCAATTCCAGAAGGTTCTGTCGCACTTATCTGCTTCATGCTCTTTGTAAGCACACAATTCTTTTCAGACAAACCGTAAATGCTTCCCTCTATTGATCTATCCATGGTCACCGACTGGCATTTATTCGCAGCGGCTATGAAGCATTCATCCGTAGTGCATTTTTTTACACCGGACAATAGCAGAATAATGACGGCCACGATAACAATCAATGCAATGGCTCCGATCAGATAGATCATGTACTTTCTTGGATTTTTTTCCCTAGGGCTTTCAAGAAGCAGCCGATCCACAACCTCTGCAGTGTAACCCCCGTTAATCATCTCCCTTTTTATGTTCTCATCATTCATTCCGCTCGTTCTGGCGCTGGCTATCCACTCCCTCACCATCTCTTCACCGTCCTGAACCATGGAAAAGGGAGGAGAAAGACATTTATATGAGTATATTGTCACTTAAGGGTAGTTAAATAAAGAAAGGTTTATAAGGTTGAAACCTATCCCAATGGATAGTATCAAAATGATAAAGTTAAATCTCAAAAAAGTGCTGGAAGGAGTCGTTAAAAACACAAGTAAGATAGACAGCTATGCTAGTGGAGACCGGGAATATTCCCATAATGATCTTAAAGGGTTTTTTCTTGAATTTGGAAAATATGAGCTTCTGCAATACCTTGTTCCAGACAATAATGACTACAAATCCGGATTTGTAAAAAATAGGGATGATTACCGCTGCTATCATTTTGGTCCCATGATTGAATCTCTCAGAGAAAATGAACTGACTCCTGAGGAGAATAAATTTGTGAAGAACATTGGAGGTCTCCAGGAGAAGATCTTCTCCTTCGATGAAGACCGGGAATTCCCATCTTCCGATGACAGGGACAGGCACATCATGGGCTTTGGCCTTGACTGTGCAAGAATTCTAGGAAACATTGTCGAGGGCTATGTTAACAAAAATGACCCCCTTTGCCCAGAATCTCCCAATGCCAACAGCAATGCAACCTGGGAATCATGGAAAGATTACATAAATCCGGTGAAATACTTTATAGCAAGAAGCAACAGAAGGTTTGTCAAGGACAAATCCGGAATAGACGTTCCGGGAGATCTGCTTGGAAACAGTCTTCTGGACAGGGGTCAAGAAAAATGAACGAGAAAACAGCTGAAATGAAAAAGAAATACGAAGGCTGCCTGGTGGGACTTTCCGTCGGAGATGCCCTCGGTGCTCCCGTGGAGTTCCTCACCCGCAAAGATATCATAAAAAGCCATGGAAGGGTCACAGACTATGTCAAGGCCCTTTCGGGACATTCATTCTCAAATTTCAATCCTGGCCAGTACACCGACGATGCTCAGCTGGCGATTGCCATGGCCCAATCACTGGTTAACCAAAAAAAATTTGATTATCAAGATTTTGCATCAAATCTTATAGAATGGTATAAAAAAGGAGATTTTAGGGCTGCCGGAAAGGCCACCAGGGCGGCTTGCAAAAATCTCATTAGGGGAAAGGCGCTCGAAAGTGGAATATCTGATGCCTGCGGAACAGGGGCCGCAACAAGGGCTGCTCCTCTTGGTTTGATTTACAATGGTCTTGGGCAGGATTCAGGAAGATCCCTGGTTTCTGACTGTATTTATTCTTCAATTCTGACCCACAGGGATCAAAGGGCTTTTGCCTCGGCAGCTGCCGTAGCAAGAAGCGTAAATTATGTGAAACAACTGAATGGATATCTGGATGTTCAACATTTCCTGAAATGTGTTTCAGATTTTACTGGCTACACTGAAACAGTGAATACGAAAGGAGTCCCGGAAAATAATGGTGAGACCCTTGAATCAAAACTAAAATCCCTAAATCATCTAAGGGGTGAATCATTCGAAAAAGCTATGAAAAAAATCGGATACGGCGGCCATGTTTTCGAATGTGTTCCATCCGCAATACTGGCATTCGTAAAAAGTCCCGATGATTTTGAAAGAACAATTGTAAGCGCCGTCAACTCCGGAGGAGACTCTGACAGCAGGGCAGCAATTGCCGGGGCAATATCTGGAGCATATAACGGAATAGAAAAAATACCTAGAAGATTTCTGGATAATCTGGAGAACAAAGATCTGATAATTTCACTTTCAGATAAGCTGTTCGAAATTTTTTCCCAATAGATCGTTCAAACCGACATAGTCATAATATGCATCAATTGGAAGTTTATCCCCCACATTAACTAAAAGTTGTTTGTAATTATCTGGAATTTCTGGATTTGATTGGATCTGCCTGTATTGAGCACTGTCGACAAGTATGGCCTGCACGAGATTAAGTGGGATTTTCGTATCCACAGTCCCCTCTGGAAAATCTGAATATTCTTTTCCACCATATCTGCTCAACCTTTCAAGAATCCCCTTATTTCTAAGATTTATTTCGAAGTAGCTTTCTATCTGTCCCACACTAAGAGAATTACCTTCCACGGATGCGGCGGAGTCGTAGCTGTATGTATCAAATGGTGTCGCCTTGAAATCAGGCTCATATAAAATGCTCTTGCTCATTACAAAGACCACATCATCAGAATTCAGAAATTTTTGATATGGGCCCCCAAGACTCATGAAAACCTTGTCATTCATTCCCCTTTGCACATATCCTGCCACTTCCTTCCCCTGGGCCTGGGAGGATAGGATTTCTCCTTGCTTTAATATTTCCATTGCGCTCTGCAAATCAGTACCGTGGTTTGGAAGGAATTTATTCACTATCTCCTGAGCCGTGGCAGAATATTGGGGATTTTTGTTAATATCAAGTGGTTTTCCTCGAGGAGGGTATTTCAAAATATCAGATGGGATTGTTTGAACAGTCTCTGAATTTTCTCCAGAATAGGATGTTCCCCCCATGATATTCCCCACGTCAATGTTATTTCCCTTTAATGTGGCCAGGGTTTCTCTCACCTTTGCAAGGTCTCCCGAAGTTAATTGATTTATATCTGATGTAGAAATTCCTCTAAGTTGAAGATTTCTTGCAGCTTCAGTTTTGGATGCAGGATTCATCAGATAACTTTCAATTCCAGGAGCCGGAGTCTCAGGTTTCACAGATCCAGCAGGAGAGACGGGCTTTCCTGTGAAAATTTCCTTAACAAAATTATATGCATCTCGAATCACTATGGCTGGATTGATTATGGATCCCCGCCTATTGGTGAATACGGGAACAGCAGGAGCTGCAGAAGGATTTTCAACAAATTTGGAAACAACCAGATTTGGATTCACAAGAGCAAGGGCATTAACCGTTGCTGTTTCCGCAGACATTCCCTGGCCCTTGAATATTTCTGTAACCTTTGATGCCGCTTCCACAGAAGATATTCTGTTTGCTCTTAAACTGGCCATAGTGTCAAGAAGGTCAGGAGTTGCAATGATTCCCTCTGGAAGATTTGTCCGAATATTATCTTTTATCAAGCCATTCACGGCAGCTGACTTTTCAAGAGCATCCATGGAAGGCGCCTTTGTGGATTCTCCCGATTTCAGACCATAGGCTTCATTCGCAGCATCAAGTTTGCTCCTAATGTTTTGATCAAGGTTTTGCAGATTCGATTTCACATTTTCCCTAAGAGTGTTTAGTTCTGCTCCCTCTATGCCGGCCTTCCTAGCAGAAGCTTCAAGCATATTCAAAACAGCCTCCTGATTTGATTTGACTGCCTCAATGGAACCCTTGAAAGCGCTGTAATCATTGTAGCTCGTACGGCTTATGTAGGGTGTCTGCGAGGCCGAAATCAAATTTTTTAATGCTTCCTGGTGAGTGATTTCTCGGCCTAGCTTTTTCATATAGGCTATCTCGTTGTTAATACTTTCCTCAGTTATCCCTTTTGATTTGCTTGTAAATTCAAAATCAATGGCCCATAGCTTTCCCTGCCCATCTCTTAGTAAATTTTGCGAATTCATATCTCCCAAACCCATAATCTCTTTCAAAATAGCAACATCTGCCTTCTCCCCCACTGTGAGTTTATTTTTGGCATTATTAATGCGCATTGCCGAGGGCACCTCTCGATTCAGCAATACCCATTGAGTGGATTTTTCCCCATTTGAAGAAGTTATTTCTTTAGGATATGCAAATGCTTCTGGAGAATCAACATTCTTAATCATTCCTGCTTCCTTCAAGGAGTCAAGCATGTTTCTTGTCAAAAGCTCGTTTTTAGCTTTTGATTCTGCTTGTTCTATTCTGAATTCTTTTCTGACCCAGAGATTATAATTTTGATCTAGGACTTTGGTTGCACCCCCACTTTCTCCACCCATTGTGGGTCCCTTAAGATTGTGCGCATCTACTCCGAAAATTTTTATGGCTTCTTCAGTAGTATAGACTTTGTTAGACTCTGGCAATTTTGTTTCTGCAAGTGGTTTGGGCTTTTCGACGCCACGGGCCAGGGCACTAAGTTCCTGTTCCAATTGGACATTTCCTGTCTGTTTGGACGAAGGTGAAACGGCGGTAGAAGTTGGCGCAAGATTACCCGGAGACAATTTCAGGTCCCCCAGACCGGCATCGATAATATTCCTCTCTGAAAGGTACGCCGAGGTGACCTCGAGCCTGTTGTTTTTTATGAATTCTGGATCTAGCACTCCCTCTGGGATGTCCTTGAGAAGCTGGGCTGTGACCGCATCCACTCCGCCAATCAGTTTGTCCAATTGTGCAGATTTTCCCCCGGCAATCAATGGATCAATTATCCCCCCGGAAGACAATTGGAACCCAACTATTCTTATTGTGCCGTCCTCAAGTAGAACTCCCTGGTACTGGAATCCATAGGTTGAACCTGCATAATTTGAATCTACAATAGCCTTGGCATTAACCTTTGCCGTTTCCTCAGACATTCCCTGACCTTTGAAGATTTGTATAACTTTTGATATCGCCTCCTCCGAAGAGATCTTATTTATCCTTAGGCTTGCCAGGGTATCAATAAGATCCGGAGTTGCTCTGATTCCCCCTGGAAGATTCGCCTCCAAAACTCCCCTAAGAATTGCATCATGGCTACCCGTACCATATGCGGTTCGCACAGAGCCATCGGGGTTCAGCACCATCGCTCCCTTGAATCCGAAATGATTGACAACCTTTTTTCCATCTATCTCCTTTGGCAGATTCATTTCTGTTACAACTCCTGGATCTAAAGTTGCCTCCTTGGAAAATCTCTGCAGTTCCGGGGCTAATTTTAGAAATACGTTTTCTCTGCTGGCCTTGGAAGTCAGAGGGGATGAATCCATGGTGTCTCGCAGGGCTTCGGAAACAGCATCTCTTGCAAGCATATTCGCCTTCGCAGGATCAGTTATTCTCAGATTATTTATGGCAGGATTTTCTACGGCCAGCTTATCAGAAAGGCCAGGAAAAGCATCCCGTACTCCTGGAGTCAATCTTTCATCCAAGTATTTGCTCAACTCTCCAAATTTTAATTTTTCAACCAGTTTGGCATAGACTTCTTTAGAAGCAGTCTCCACATTGCTTTCAGAAATTCCTTTTTCAGTCAAGGCTTTTTTAACCGTTTCGGGAGCAAGAGGAGCGCATGCTGCAGCAGCCACAACCTGGGCAAGCAATAAAATTAAAGTTATTGCGGTAAATACTCTTGAAAAATTTAATATGGTTTTGTTTAACATGTTGCATATGCTCCCGAGAAGTCATTCACGACCTCATTAATTTTTTGAGAGATAATCTCTTTCAGAACATTCTCCCTTTTCGTTTCAAGCAGATATTTCGCCTGCTCTATGTCTGAAATATCTTCCTTGACCTTGCTAGGCTCAGCAAGCCTTTTATCTACAGTATCGCTGTTTACATTTTCTAATTTTCGGTCTAATGCCTCAATGTTCTCGGTTATCTTTTTCAATCGAGGGTCAGAATTTAATTTTTCTGCCTGGGTAAAAGAATCCCTGGCAGATTCTAACCTCTGGATTTCCTGTTTGGACAATTCAATCTGACGATCCATTTTTGCCCTATCGGATTCGGTTCCCCTCATGAAATCATACCATGGAACATCTTTTTTAGCAGATTCCAATGATTCTGCCAAAATCTTGGTTCTTTCAATCTTTGTATTAAATGATTCTTCCGTGGAAGTTACAAATTCTTTCTGTGCCATTTCTATTTCCTTCGTTGAAGCCATTCCTTCCTTCTTTGCAAGATAATCTGCTTCCGCCTTTAGTCTTGTAATCTCGGCCACCTCGACTTTTTTATCAGCAAGTATTCTATCGGCAACTCTCGTGGCCTCCCCATTCTCCTTTGCCACAATACTGGTCCTGCCCATGGATACTTTTTCTAAATCTGCTCTTGCGAGTCCCTCTGCCCGAGAATAATAATCCTTTCGGGCATTCTGATAATCAGAAACTTTTTTTGACAAATCCGAATTGAGCCTGGAGATTTCAGCATCAGATTTTCCCATGGAGATTGCATCGGCCAATTGAAGTTGTGCATAGGTTGTCTCTGCCCTGGAAATTTCTTTCTGTTTTCCAGAATCTAAAAGGGCCTTTTCATCTTGAATAGATTTAAGCATGGCATTATCACTCGTTTTTATCGCCTGCTTTTCTGCATTGTCAAGTGCAGTTTTAGCATAATCATTTCTAGCTTCGGTCTTTGAAATTAAAACTTCTCTATTGAGTTCGCTAAGTAATCCATCGTTGGTCCTTATTTGAATATTTGAAAGATCCTCTAGATTGTCTATTGTCTTGAAAGTTTTCCCCCCGGTGCTCAATTCAATGTGGTTCTGATTGTTCACACCCAATTCATATCTTTTTCCATCAATTTCAGTCCAACTTTTTTCAAAATTATTATTCCTAGAAAAAGATTCCAAAGACCGGGTGGAGGCCTTGCCATATTCTGTGGTCGTTGCAAGCGCATTTATTGGAAGTCCTCCAAGTCCCTGAAGGAATGCTCCTTTCCCTACTCCAAATGCTATAACTGCCTCAACGGCCGTTTGGGATCCGTCTTCGCCCCCCAATATTCCTCCAACTCCACTGGCAACACTCAGCTCAAGAGTTCCCTTTGCTCCTGCTTTGCTTAATGGATTTAGCATTTCAAGCGGCCTAAGAACTTCTTTTGCGGCGGAAGACTGGGCATATAAAAAGTTGTTTTCAAGAGAATTTTTCTCGGCAATGGTTTTTAGTTCATTAAAGGCCGAGTCTGCCGAAGCCCTGTCCACTGCCCCTCCCATCTTTGCATAGGCTGCCTTGGCATTTGAGATATCATCAATAGGAACTTCTCCATAAAGATACTTTGTTGCAAAGCCTCTGTTCTCAATATTTTCCAGCATTTTTCCTGCCTGGGCTGCTCTTGATTCTTCAGCAGCCTGAATTGCCCATTTTTCAATTAGTGCGGATTTTTCAATTGCTCCTGTGGCCTTGGCCGTCTTGACTACTCCTGCAGCCAATCCCTTTCCAACATACCCTAGCCCGGCAGAACTAACCACAAAGTCTCCTGCCAGAGAACCAACTTCGGCAAGGTCTGAAAAGGCCTGGGAACGTTGAACTTTGCTTATTTGAGTTTCATATTTTCCCTTCTCAGTTGGATTGAGGGTAGATGCCTGCATGAGCTCCTGGACCGCCATAGAATTGTCCCCTATCCTTGAATGATAATCAGCACTATTCTCCAAAATTTTTGCTTGAATTTTCCTTGAAGTGTCATAGTCTCCTTTGGAATAGCTTTCATCCGCCTGCTTTCCCAGGGCATAGGCATTGTTGTCAAGCGCGCTCTGGAGATATTCAGCACTTTGCAAATCAAGGGTCATACCCTTGGATTTTAAATTAGACATGGTTTGCTGATAGTCATTCCCTTTCCATGAGCCAATGTCTGAACTTTTTCCTGTGGCTAAAATATTTGACAAAACCTGAAGTCCTTTCTGCTGCGAATCTAGACCTTCATTGTATTTATCATAATCTCCTGTCATGTAGGAGTTTAGAGTGCCTTTAAGAGTAGTCACTGGTTGCAATATTCCGCTTATGACCTTGCCTCCCCCGATGTTCTCCCCCGTTTCCGGATTTATTCCAGCATTATACAAAACAGTATTTTCAATATCTTTTTTATTATACTTTATCTTATCTGCAGCACCATTCGTAGCTATCACAAATGCCTCCTTATCATTTTTTGCATTAAGCAATGAGGTTTGGGTGTAAATCTCTCCTCGGCTTTTTTCATTTATATCTCTTAGATTGATAAGGTCCTGTGGCACCAGCCCGTACTCTTTCTTTAGAGATGATGCCATAATGGGATTTGCATCCTTTGTTCCATACTGCCTCGCCACATCAAGTACCCTTTGCGCATCTTCCGAATTAAGTTTTGAGAATTTTTCAAATGAAGTTTTTTGCTCTGCAAATGTTTCTTCAACAACCCTTGTCTTTTCAAGGGCTATTTCTTCAGACTTTTTTCCATACTGATTCCCCCCGGAAGCCCGGATCAAATCCAAACCAGGATCCATGATGTATTTATTGGCATTGTCTCCTATGAGTGCCAGAGGAGTAAGTAATACTTGCTTTGCTGCTCCTGTCCATTCATCAGAGGTCTTTGGAACAATATCCGAAGCTTTTCCATCCCCCCATATCCAATCAACTGCCTTGACCAATGGTCCCTTGGGATCTTCCATCAATGCCCCAATTTGGCCGTATTTGTATTGGTCGTTTATCCCGCTAATTTTGGCAGATTTCAAAACATTCAACTGTTCAATCTGTGAGTTGAGTTCCGAAGTTTTCAGTCTTCCAATAACCTGTTCCTCGAGTCCGGCATCAAGACCCAATTGACGCACATAGGCTCCCGAGGTCACGCCTTTCTTTTGTGCGTTCATGAATTCTCCATTCACCACAAGGTCATTTGTTTTCAGATCTCCTATCGTCCGAAATATGTCCGAGTCCGAAGGGAGATTTGATCCCTTGGCCTTCTGCTCGGTCAGCTTTACCACATTCAGGGCATTGTCGTCCCTTCCAATTGAGGATGAGCTTTCCGAAAGGTATTTTGTTATATCTGCAGCGGTTTTTGGATCATTGGTTGTCTTTAGAATGCCCCACAGGTCAAGCATGTCCGAAGTTTTCTTGTCCTTTCCCTGGAAATTTTTAGAATACTGATTAGCATCAAGAGAATCCATCAAAGCATTTGCCCTTGCAGAATCCCTTTCCATATTTGCCAGCTGCTGCTTGCTTGCCCTTGATGGATCGATAAGTTTGGAAGATCCTGAAGGGTCAAATGTGTTCATAACCCCATTTCTGACCCTGTCATAATTTTTTATGGATTCTTCATATTCCTTTCTGGCGTTTTGTTCTTCGGGAGTCCCCTTGGCCGCATCCCAAGCCATATTCCATTTTTGCTTCTTGTCCAGATAATCTTCCCTTGCTGTCTCAACTGCGTCCTTGTATCTTTCCTCAGGAAGAGGTGTCTCCTCCCTCACTGCGTCCCTCATGCTTGTCTGTTCAAGAACAGGCTGGAATTCTGCCCCATAGCCTGTTTCCTCTTCCCCCACCACCGAAAGATCAACCACTCCGTCTTCGGGAATTCCCTCTTCTTCATCAGTATTTCCGCCCTGTGCACCGGCACCTGCTGCCAAACAGGCAGTGTGATCGTCATTAAACTGCTTAAATGCATTTCTCTCGGCAGTGCATTCGTTAGGTATTGGGCCTCGGGTGGCAGCTACACAGTGACCTATTGCCTCATACAGCGAATAATAATTGTCTAAATACTCATCGTTGGACATGGAGCAAGAATCATCAGGTTTTTCTGCCACTTCCTCCTTCGGAGACTCGGCGTAATTCGCCTGACAGTATGCGATACAGCTAGTGGTGCTGAACACCCAGTCACATACATGTATGCTATTCTGTCCATTGTATGTGCTATCCATGCAGGCCGCGTGTTGGCCAGATATAAAAGCACCATTGTTGCAAGCAGACTCACAGCCACCATAAATATCAATATCTATTGCCTGTACGGAGGGAAAAACACTAAGTGTAATAATTAGGATTAAGAATAGTGCAGAAACGCCCCTCTTTTTCATGCATATTCGAGTAAAAACGCTTTTTTATACATATCGCTGAGAAGGAGAGTTCACTCATTCAGTTAAAAATATGCTGAGACAAAACTCAGCAAAAAATTAAACAAAAATAGGTTTTATGCAAATGCGTATCTTACTTTCTCCATGAAGCTTGCCTTTATCTTTCCGCATTCATTCTTCTTCGCAGACTTGAAAGCGCCCTTGCAGACATCCATGTCCTTCCTTGACTCATCCTGGCATGTTCTCCTAATGGTGTTATTGGCTGTGGCATTCCTGCATCCATTCAATATTACCTTTGAAGAATTGTAGCAGTCATTTCTTGCCCTGGCCATGTCCGAAACGCATTGGCCATAGTTCATGGTTGCGTTTATCCTTGTCCTAAGCATATCAACTCTTTTCTCAACCCTTGTTGAAACATTGTCAAGTCTGTCAGCTCTTAGCTGAAGTCTTTCAGAAAGATTCCCAAGCCTTGCGTCCATCATGGAATTCCTTTCCGTGAGATTTATCTTCAATAAAGACAGATTGGGTGATTCTCTTGGTGTTGCTGCAAAAACAAGCGATGCTGTCAGAATAAAAGCGAATACCAGCAAAATTATCTTATTCATTTTTCCTACCTCCTTTCACGGAGATGCAAAGGAACCCCCATTTTTAACCCTTTTGTCACGGAATTTTAGAAATCAGATCATATCTCGAGAACCGCATAGGTGGGATAGTGGTCCGAAGCATCCTCGGTCAATTTGCTTTTGATTATTCCGGCATCCAAAATTTCAAAATCCCGCGAGCAGAATATGTAATCCAGCCTAACCGCGGAATCCTTATTTTTATTTCTCCAGTCCGTCGGAACGGTGAAATCCCCGTTTCTCCTTATGAGTTTGTATGTGTCCCCCAAACATTCTGAAAACAAAGGCCTCAGGGCATCTCCCTTGAGAATGTCATCCACTTTCATCTTCCCATTGTTTTCTCCCATGAATGCCTGATAGCCCCGGGTCAATTTTTCCGGATCATACCTGTCCTCCGGGGAAAGGGAGTTGAAATCTCCTGAAATGAGATAGGGCTTTTTTCCGCTTCTTATCACCCTTGAGAAAAATTCCCCTCTCCCTCTCTCATCCAGTTCCGGGCGGGGATGCACCACATCAAGATTTATCTTTGTGCCGTCCACAGAAATCGATGCCCTTATCCATTTCCTGAAATGCTCTGACATGTTTTTGTATTCCACATCAAACCGAGTTATTATTGCAGGAGTTCCCCTGAATTTTTTGACACTATTGTTCGTTTCAAGCATTTCTTCAATGCCCTCTGTGAAATTCTGAGTTTTTTTCACAAACGGCCTGCAGGAGGCCTCGCACATTGTGAGAATATCCGGTTTTTCTATCCCCACTGTCTCAATAAATGCCTCCCTTCTCCCTCTGTCGATAAAATATGGTTTTTTCTCGCAGCACAAACCATTTAGAATATTGTATTGAAGAATTTTAATCTTCATGGTTTTTTAAACAGAGCACACTATAAAAAGATTTTCGAGGAAAAGAAGCCATGTTAAAATGTCAAATAAGAAGTATTAAAAAGAATATTCCCCTTGGCAGACCATGGGAAAATTGGAGGGGACTATTTTGAAAAAGTGGCTCATCCCCTATTTCATCCTGGTTCAGGCTCTCCTGATCTTTAGAAATGTCTCCATAAGCGACTATTCGGCATTTTTCTGGTTCTGCGATTTCGCACCGCTTTTTCTCGCCATAGCATTCTATTACAAAAATGATCAGCTGGCCAAGGGAATAATCAATGTCGGGCTGCTTGCCCAGCTCATCTCCATTGCCGGCTTTCTGATATTCCTGATTTTTGGAGCAAACATCGCAGGCATGGCCACGGCATTTGTCCATACCCCTCTCCAGGGGAGCATGTTCTTTCTGCTTCATCTGACAATTCCAATCGCCCTTTTCTTTCAAAGGAAAACAGAGCCAAGGATAACCTCCCTGGCCTATTCCGCAACAATTTTGCTTTTGCTTTTCCTAGTCTCGGTCATATTCACTGCACCAATTGACAACATGAATAACATTTATTCATCAACAATCATAATCGGATTCACACCGCCATACTACACTCCGCTATGGATCTTTTGGACATTCATCCTTGTGATTGTGCCCACCTATTACATCCAGAGGGCAGTATACTCTCTGACAACCCACAAAAAGAAGAAAAGGAGAGCCCTATGAGAGAATTTGTTAGAAAAAACAGATGGAGGATATTCCTTGCAATCGCGATAATTGTTGCAGTCACAGCAGTTTTCCATTACTTCTCAAGCCTGATTGACATGAAGGCCCTTGAGACCCACATGAGATCATTCGGAAATCTCATGCCCCTCTTCCTTCTTCTTCTCATCATAATCACCTCCACCATCGGATTCATCTTTCCAATCCCCGTTGCGGCATCTGCCCTGCTGATGGATTATTCTTCCGCATTCTTCATAAGCATAATCGGCCTCACGATTGGAGCAGTCTTTTCCTTCATAGTTGCGAGATATATCGGAAGGGACTATGTTGAAAGAAAATTTGTAAACAGGATGAGAAGACTGAAGCACTATGATGACAATTTGAGGAAGAGGGGATTTTGGACAATAGTTTTCTTCAGGCTTGTTTCTCTCATCCCCTTTGAACTGATAAACATAGTTGCCGGACTTTCTGAAATAGGCATTGTCCGATTCACCCTTGGAACAATTGTGGGAATAATTCCAGGAACTCTCCTCACAATCTATCTGGTGCAAAGCACAAAGGATGTGACTTCCCTTAATTTCCTGCTGTCCTCCATCACCATGACCCTGTTCTCCCTGCTTCCTCTGCTTTCAAGAAAGGTCAGACTTGCCATATTTGGAAAATAGGCGGGCAGACAGAAAGAAGTCAGAGGCATTGTGCCTAGCGAACAACAGCATATTCTCTTTTGGTTCTGTTACGGTATGGAACCATGGAAGCCAGAAACCATTCCCAGGTCAATTTGAATCCCCCCACCATTTGGAATCTTCTCGCAGAGGCAAAAACCCTGTTTGTTGAAATGTAAAAGAATCTTCCATGTTTTCGCATTTGTTTTATGAGTTTGAGGTCTTCCTGTATCCCCAGCTTCTCATCATACCCTATCCTGTCAAAAACCGATTTTCTGGCTATCTGTACGGATGCTGACATCCCGAGACATTTGTGAATAAGATTATAATATGCAAACCAAAATCTTGGAGCAAATCCCGATTCGATCGGAAGGAGTTTTGCTGTCCCTATCGCCAGCTTTTTATGGTCGTATTTCTCGAGATAGTCATTGGTTTCTCTGAGAAAATCCCGTCTTAGCAAGGTATCCGCATCAAGGAATATTATCCACTCCGCATTTTTATTGGCCTTTTTCGCTCCAAAATTCTTTGCCAGTGATATTCCGCGGCCCATTGTTGAAAAGGACTTCATTTGCCTGGATCGGATGGCCCTGATTTCCCGAAGGGTTCTGTCCGTAGACCCATTCTCCACAACTATCACCTCAAAAAGTTCTGCAGGATAATTCTGTGAAAGCGCATGCCTGAGAGTGTTCCCTATGTACTTTTCCTCGTTGTGGGCCGGAATCACTATTGAAAAATATCTTTCTTTCATGGTTCACCCAGTATTCGGGCGATTTTAATACTTTCTGAAATTTTCGAGAATCAAATTATTTAAAATCCCCGGTTGCCTGGGGTTTCCATGGCAAAACCCTCAGCAATCAACTATGACTACTTCAGGCTCTACGAAGAGATCCCCCTTCTTTTCAGGGCAAGCTTTGCGAGAAACCGAGGAATAGAAAAAACCTCTGGCAAAACACTTATAGTCGCCGCAAGCACCATCGGAGATTTTATTGTGACCATTCCCGCCATCAGAACATTTCTGGCGGACAATAAAATAACTGCCGATATCATCGTATCCCCTCTGGTGAGGCCTCTTGCCGAAAGGATAAGGGGCATAGACCGCGTTTTTGTTGCAAGATCCTCAAGCAGAAGAGACATAGAAAAGGCGGAGGAAAAAATAAATGAATTCGACCACTATGAAAGCATAATCATTCTGAAAATAAGCTCCGATGCCTACCGACTATTGAAAAAAATAAAATCAAAGAAAGTGAAATCCCATTTTCCAACCTATGCAAGATATGTTCTCCATCTTGCAAAGTCCTCCCTGCTTGGAAAGCGCCCAAAACAATGGAGAGACATAGTCTTTGACATGATTGATAAAAAACCCCGGCATATGAGATTTGAGGATATGTTCACATTTGATAATAGGGACTATGAACGGGTAAGAAAGCTCAATGAGATGAAA
>Ga0247841_10001081_pt1 | contig 64665 bp, 62 predicted proteins | sample LaCruzMarch2015__2_FD_192410 | JGI IMG/M metagenome (GOLD analysis project Ga0247841, IMG submission 192410) | Freshwater microbial communities from meromictic Lake La Cruz, Castile-La Mancha, Spain - LaCruzMarch2015_18m | ecosystem: Environmental > Aquatic > Freshwater > Lake | place: Spain...
TTGATTGACGATGTTCCATCATGGAGGAAGCGTCTGTCAATGTTCTTCTAACTTTCATCTTTGTTTTTTGAACAAAGGTAGGGGGATGTCATACTAAACGCAATATGTACCAGGCCGAATGCTTACGGTATACTCAACTCTTTCCGACAGATTTTTATCAAGTTCGGACTTTAGTTCAGCCGACATTTCAAGATGCTCCTTATCAAATTTCCGGAGCATATCGTTTGTATCTTTAAGAATAGATAAGACTTCACTATTAATGCTGCTAATACCATCGTTGATGTTTTTCATTAATGCATCAAACTCCTTTAATCTGGTTTTTTCATCCGCGATCCTGTTAGCCCTGCCATCCGAAAAGAATTTGTTTAATTCAGTTGACATTTGTGTCCTGTCGACGGCAAAAGCGTTGATCATATTGAAAGTGGAGGTTTGAATATCCATTACTTCCTTCTGGATTGAAGAGATTGTATGATGAATGCCGGTCATCAATCCATTGTGCGATATAAGCCGCTCTTTTTCGCCTGTTGCGAGATCCTTTCTGAGGGCCATTGCATTGGCATTTAAAACAGCAGCCATCTCCTGTTGATCCTTATGAAAACCATCAAGTGTTTTTTGTACTTCATTTACAAGCTCTTCATTTTCCTTAATACGCTGTTTGAATGAAGAAAGCAGCTCTTCGCTTAAATTTTTCATTTGTGATGCTAGTCCCATTTTGTTATCTCCTGATTAATGAATGAATTATTGTGACTCATGTTAATTAATATTTTTAACTTATTATCCTTTGGGATTTAATTTTTCAGACTACGGGCTTATATACAGGTTCGTTACATTATCTGTTCTTTAACCCTTTTTATATCCTGTATTAGAATGTGACTGCCCTTTTCAAGTAAATGCTCAAGGCAGATCATCATTCTGTTATGCATTTGCTGAAAATCCATAAATGTTTTCATCGCCGATTCTTTTCTCATTTCCTGTAGTATTGAAATTTGAGATAGTTGTTCTTTGATGATAGTAATTTTATCTCCGGCAAACTCAGAGGAAATATCTTTTATGTTTAAAAGACTATTTTTTAGTGATTGGGCTGTCTCCTTCTGAGTTTCTATAAAAATCAAAAACTGGCTTTCTGCTTCAATTTCCTTTTCATCGAGTTTGTTGAGAATCCCTGACATAATTGTATTATAGTCCTTTTTACGCAGGGAACCATTTTTTGCAATTGTTTCGCATAGTCTTGAATTCAGAATATCCCGTTCCTTTCTAAGATTCTTAAGGGAACTATGGACATTATCGAAAAGGGAGTGTGAAGATTCTGTTATATCTTCGGATGATTGGAAAGCTGACTGGATTTTTTGAATTCTGGTTTCATAGGAACCAATAATACTGTCAAAGAAAACATCCATATTTAGTTCTGGCTGAGCACTCATCTTGATTAAAGATTATATGGTTTATGGGTTGAATGGTTTATGCGTTGATAAGTTGATATGTCAATCCCCCGCCTGCGGGAATAAATGATGGCCGATGTATTGCCTTCTTCGTTCTGCCTTTTGTATTTTGGCTTCCCAGGAAAAAAAGAAATTTTTGGTAAATCATGCTCTCTGATATGGTTCCAGGGAGGATGTTTTAGCAAAAATACCTGTTTAACTGTAAAATGTCTTAAGCAGCTTTTGCAGTTAATCCAATTGCTTCGGCATATTTAAGATAAGTTTCAACAGAGGCAACAACGATTCTTGCTTCAATTGCAAGCAATTCGATACCTACCAGGGATACTCTTACCCATGCATCAACTACGACGCCTTTGTCGAGAATACGGTCAATAACCTCTACGAGGCTTGATGAACCAATAGTTTTTTCTACTGCCATTTTTTAATCTCCTATTATAAATTAGTAAATACCGTACTTAAAATTAGAGGGACGGTTTACCTCTTGTGCGGAAAGCCAATCAAAGGAAGTGCCAGAAATAACCTGTAAATTAAGACATGGGTTTCAGGGGCGTTAATTATCTGATTTTGAAGGCTGATAAATATTGTATTTTTTTTAAAGTTTTCTTTGTTTTATACCAGGGAAGTTTTAAAAATGAATCCTGATCAAAATAATCGCGTAAATACGCGAAAATACGTATAGGTAATTGTTGAAGGGAAGGCACGGGGGGGAAGAAAAACTAGCCTCAGGATTCTTGATATTTTTCCCTATGTTTGTAAACTTTTAAAGTTGCATAAGAATTTCAGATTTATACTGTTTATACCTGCTAAATACTGCGGAATCTAAAGAGAAGGCCGACAAATATGAAAAAATTACTTTATATTCCGATTGTACACAATCAAACTGATTTAGGGTCGCTTGGTAATACCCTGTCTTCAGAAGGGGCCAAAACGTATGGTGCTGCTTCCTGGCAGGATCATCTTGAACAAGTCGATAAATCCTGGAATATGCTGGAATCTGAAATTTCGGGATATGTGAAGGAGATATCACCTGAAAAAATTAGAATTTATCAGGATGGACTACCGGTAGTAGATGAAACAGGGTTAAAAATTATTAAGGATGCTGCTCAAAAAGGTAGTATAAATTATTGTATAATAGATAACTTACTTACTCAGGGCGCAAAACTTGAAATCGCTGAGAACAAAGAATTGTTATTTAAGGAATATTATATGTTAACTGATATTACAAATGCAGAAACGCCTGAAAATACATTAAAAGCATATTTAAAATATCAGGATATATCCAAAGAATTATTGAACGACAGGGACAATTATATTGCAAATCAGATTAATATAACACTTAACGATGGAGAAATCGGGATTGCATTTTTTGGTGGTGCCCATTCTATTGTCAGTAAATTAAACAGGGATATAGAAGTAGATGTTATTCAGGTGTTTACTGACGCTATTTCATTAAATTTAGTTAAAGGATAAGATTGCGGAAACATTGATACATTGGTCCTGCCTGTCAATTAATAAATCGATCAGTGTACCCTGCCCCCCATTCTGCGGATTGCAACGCCAGACAGATGTTGTCTTTTAACGTTTTGTCAAATGGGATATAAGGCGTGATAAAGAATCAGGAAATTAAGCCACAGATTCACAGATGAGTTTTTCAAATATAGCCGGTCCCTATTCGACTTTTTCGATATTAATATTGTACTTTTTCATTTTCCGGCTGAGGGCATCGCGGTGGATTCCAAGGGCATCGGCTGTTTTCTGTAGATTGTATCCCGATTTACGCAGTGCCTTTTGAATAAGATTGATTTCACTTAGTTTCAGACTAACAGAATCTGCAGCATCGTGCGACGATGTGATTTTTTGCGCTTTTACCGGGAAGTCGTTTAATCCCAACGTGTTGCCTTTGCATAGGATGATTGCCCGTTCTGTCATATTTTTCAATTCCCTGACATTCCCGGGAAAATCGTATGTGAGCAACAAATTAAAAACCTCCTTAGATATCTGGATGCCTGACTTATTAAATTTAGCTGAAAAGAGATCGGCAAAATGAATTAACAGTGGTTTGATATCTTCAGGCCTTTCGCGGAGCGGGGGAATATGAATATGCAGGGTATTAAGCCTGTGAAGCAGGTCAAGCCTGAAATATTTCAACTCCACCCGTTTTTCAATATCATGATTTGTCGCAGAAATGATCCGGAAGTTGGTACTGACAGGATTTGTATCGCCCACCCTTGTGATTACTTTCTCTTCAGTGGTGCGCAGAATCTTTGATTGCAGGCTTAAAGGCATATCAGCAATTTCATCTAAAAACAAAGTGCCCTGATCACATACTTCGAAGAAACCCATTTTATCAGTGATGGCACCGGTAAAAGATCCCTTTTTATGGCCAAAAAATTCGCTCTCCAATAGCGATTCGGTAATTGCATTGCCGTTAACTGCACATAAAATATTGTCTTTTCTGGCACTTGAGTAATGAATGATTCTGGCAATATTTTCTTTCCCGGTTCCACTTTCACCTGTGATCAGCACGTTTGCATCAGGGTAATTGGCAGCGGTAATTGCTTGTTCAAATACGCCAAGTATTTGTGTACTAACACCAATAAATTGCCGGTCAATTTTCTCTTCAAGCGATTTTGATATGAGTGAGTTTTTCTCTTCCATCTGTTTAAGCCTCCTTTGCATCTGGAGGTATTTTTGGGTACGCTCGATAGCAATCTGAATGTCAATATATCGGAAAGGTTTACGTAAATAATCGAATGCCCCGAGCCGCATTGCTTTGATTACCGTATCCATATCACCATGGGCAGAAATAATGATGACCTCCATGTAAGGATATTGAACTTTCACCTCCTTCAGAATATCCAGGCCATTTACACCCGGCAACCGCACATCTAATATGAGGAGGTCAATTTCTATCTTGCTTAATAATCTTTTCCCTTCTGCAGCAGTATTAGCTTCAAATGATTCAAAATCGGAATCCACAAAAAATCCACTCAACTCTTCTGTAAATTGTTTCTCATCATCAAGAATCAGGATTTTTATCTTTTCTTTTTTATCCATATTATTTTTTCTTTGGGATATCCAAAACTAATTTAACTTTTGTTCCTTCATTTATGTCACTCGTTATGTCGATGTTTCCACCCATTTCTTTAATTATCTGATAGCATATTGATAATCCAAGTCCTGTTCCCTTACCTTCATCCTTAGTCGTATAGAACGGAAGCATAATATTATGTATATCATTGTTGCTGATACCAATGCCATTATCAGTAATTTCAACGATCTGATTTTGACTCTCCCGGTAAGTTCTGATACCAACAATCATTTCAGAAAATTCTTCCTGTTTACTTTTCCTGTCCATTACTGCATCTTTTGCATTGACCAGCAGATTAACAATTACCTGTTCAAATTTCAGTGTATTACCGATAATTTGGGGAATCTCTTTTTCGAGTTGAAGATTTAAAATTATTCCGAGATGTTTGAATTGTTCAGTTATCATTAAAATTGCATTTTCGATACTTGCATTTATATCGAAGGCGGTCAGAACATAATCGTCGTGGTTTCTGGAAAATGCCCTTACATGATCGATGATGTTCCTGATCCGGGTTATATTATCGAATATTTTGTCTGATTTATTTTTGAGGAAATCGATGTTTATTGTATCGCACTTTGTAGTCTCAAATAAAATTTTATCCATAACCATCGAAATGATATTTAAAGGCTGATTTATCTCATGCGCTATACCTGTGGCCATTTCTCCCAGGCTGGCCATTCGATCGGCATGAAGCTGTTTTGTCTCCATTTTCTTGCGATGAGAAATATCCCGGACGATAATCATATATGATAACGGAACCCTTTGCGGATCCTGAATTAAAGTGACACTGATTTCAGCGGCAAATATTGATCGGTTTTTCTTTCTTATTTTTAATCCAATATTTTGAACAAGTCCTTCATTTATTGTTCGTTCAAATATTTCAATTACAGAATTTCTTTCATCATCCGGAACAAAAAGCAACAGATTTTTGCCGACCATGTCATCCCTGTTATCAGCCCCAAATAATTCAAATCCGATTTCTGAAACTTCGGTGATTATCCCTTTCAAATCGATTAACAAGATACCGTCGGGTGAAGCATTTAACATTGTTTTGTATTTTTCCTCACTTACTTTAATGGCCTGCTCGGTCTGCTTTCGTTCTGTGATATCCTGAATTACTCCTGATATGCTTTTAATTTTACCATTTTCGCGATTTGCTTTTCCAACTGTATGCACCCACCGGTGATTACCTTTTGCAGTAATCAATTCCAGCTCAAGATCATACGGATCCCCATATTGAATAGCCCGTTGAATTGCCACTTCTATGATTGGTCTGGATACAGGATCATATAAATTTAAATTTTCGGTTAGCAGAGGCTCAACACTGTTCAAATCCAGTTCATAAATGCGGAATGTCTCTTCTGTCCAGGTCTGAATACCTGTCGCAATATTTAGTTCCCATCCGCCAACTTTGGCCATTTCTCCGGTTTCATGAAGTGCTTTCAGGTTGTTTTGCATCATTTGCTCAACCAATTTGCGCTCTGTTATGTCAACAACATTTAACAGACATTGTTCGCCATTCTCTACTACCGTACCTTCAATATGTACATATTTTGAATGATCGCCATCTGTTTCAAGCATTACCTCACATATTTCCTTGGATTTACTTTTAAAAATCCTCCTGAAAAAATTATTGAAGACCGGCAAACTATTTTTGGAAATAAAAAAGCCAAAATGACTGCCCGGCAATTGTGACCGTTCTTTTCCAAGGATTTGTGCACCACTAAAATTCAGTCCTCTTATTTCTACATCTTTGGAAAGTGTAAAATATCCGGTCGGGGCAAATTCGTACAATTCGCTGTATTTCCGGGTGGCGACTTCTGCCTTCCTTTTTGACGACATAAGCTCCTCGTTTTGCATCTCCAGCTCAATCTGGTATGTCTTTAATGATTCCTCCAACTCCTTGCGATGGGTGATATCCTTTGCAAAAAAAAGAAACCTTGATTCGGAAAGTTTAACCGACTCAACTGTCCACCAGTGCCTCGATCCGTTACTATGCCTGAACATATAATCAGCCTTTGATGTGACGGTTTTACCCACAACATCGAAATTGGCCAGGCCATCTTCCCGCGATTCAAAAGTAAGCAAATCCGGGACTGACATTTTTAAAAGTTCATTGGCTGAATATCCTGTTATCCTTGTTGCTGCCTCGTTCACTTCAATATACCTTCCTGTTTCATCTGCCACAAAGACTCCATCAGGGGCACTTTCAATATAACTTCTGTATTTTTCTTCACTCTTTTTTAGTGCTGAAATGACCCTGGTCAACTCACTGGCAGATTCTTTCAGTAACCTTGCATCCCTTGCAATTGTCTCCTTCTGATTATAAAGGTCAAGAAATACGTTGATTTTACTTAACAGGATATGATTATGTACCGGTTTAAAAATATAATCGACAGCACCTGAACTGTACCCCCTGAAAATATCCATTTCGTTACTGTTATTGGCTGTCAGAAAAATGACAGGTACTTTATCGCCGGACCTTTCCGCGTTTATATTCAAAGCCAGTTCAAAGCCGTTCATCCCAGGCATCCTGACATCTATGATTGCCAGTGCCAGTTCAATCCCACCTGTTTTTCCGAGGGCTTCATATCCTGAAAGTGCCTGGATAAGGTTAACATTTAGTTTTTTTATAATTGCCTCAAGAAAGATCAGGTTTTCAGGGCTGTCGTCTACAATCAGGAGATTTGGCAAATGTTTCATGGCTGAAGGGTTGATTGGCTGAAGGGTTTAAGGGTTGAAGGGTTGAAAGGTTGAAGGGTTGAAAGGTTGAAGGGTTGATGGGGAAAGCACGGATTGATAAATATCCCCCGTCATTCCTCCTCGAATTGGCTGAACTTCCGTATTTTCAAACGGATATTTCATAAACTTTTAAATTTATAAACCTTTCAACCTATAAACCTTTAAACCTTATCTTATTTGTGCACCAATTTCACGTTCGTAAATTGAGATCAGGCGGTTCATTATCTTTTCTATTTGTTTGTCGTTCAGTGTCTTTTCCTCGTCCTGAAGGATAAAGGTCACTGCATAAGATTTCTTTCCTGCCGGAATATTAGATCCTTCGTAGACATCGAAAATATTCACGCTGCGAAGTATGTGTTTTTCAGCCTTAAAGGCGAGTGATTTTATAGTACTGAATTGTATGTCCTTATCAATAAGCAGTGCCAGATCGCGTTTCACTTCAGGAAATTTCAGAAGTGGGGTAAAGGAGATTTTATGGTTCTTAATTGACTTTAAAATTTCTGTCCAACGAAGATCACCATAGAAAACATCTGTATTTATATTCACAATTTTAAGAATGCTTTTGCTTACGTATCCGGCCTGACAAATTATTATATTGTTGAAACGATATTCAAGGCCTTCAGAAAAAATATCATTTGATAATGTGTCTACCATACAATCTCCAGCTTTAACACCAAGCCTTGAGAGTATATTTTCGATATTTGCCTTCAAAGTAAAAAAAGATGTTTGTTCTTCCTTTATTTTCCAGTTTTCCGTCTCTTTTTTCCCGGTTATCCAGATCCCGATATGCTCTGACTCGCTATAATCCTTAACCGGATGATCAGAAGTTTTATTCCGTTCGAATTTGTAAACGTTTCCGAATTCGTACAGACGCAGGTCGGCATTACGAAAGTTGGTGTTTCGGTTTATCGCTTCAAGACCGCCGAAAAGAAGTGTCTGTCGCATGCCATTGAGATCCGAACTAAGCGGGTTAAACAGATTAACAGTATTTTCTGATCTGAACGATTCAAGCTGATCGTAATAAAAAGAGCGGGTCAGTGAGTTGGACATAATTTCATTAAAGCCCCTGGCGGTCAACATTTCAGAAATCAGGTTCTGCAACTTCATTTTATCAGGAATAGTAGAATGTTGAATTGTTGCTTTCGTTGAAGAAGCAGGTTCAACGTTGTTGTAACCATATATGCGAAGGATCTCCTCAATAATATCAGCTTCCCGTTTTACATCTACCCTGTATGGGGGAACAGCCAGAATTAATCCTTCTGTCGATTCTTCAGTAATTACAATTTCAAGGGCACTTAGTATCTTCTTAATCGTATCCTTCGAAATCTCTTTGCCAATCAGTCGGTTGATATTAGAATAAGTGACCTGGACGGAGAAAAATTTCAGGATTGAAGGATCGGCGATGATATCAACAACATCTGATGATATTGTTCCTCCTGCAATCTCTTTTATAAGCAAGGCAGCACGCTTCAGGGCGAACAATGTTCCATCGGGATCAATTCCGCGTTCGAATCGGAAAGATGCATCGGTATTTAAACCATGACGTCTGGCGGTTTTACGGATATAGACCGGATTGAACCAGGCACTTTCGAGAAATATATCCGTAGTGCCCTCTTTTACCCCTGATTTGATTCCTCCGAATACACCTCCGATGCACATCGGCTCTTCAACATTACAGATCATCAGATCTTTGTCAGACAACTCCCTTTCAATTCCATCAAGCGTTGTAAAGAGGGTTCCTTCAGGAACTGTTTTTACAATTATTTTTTTACCTTTTATCTCTGCGACATCAAAGGCATGAAGAGGTTGACCGGTTTCGTAAAGGACATAATTTGTGATGTCCACAATATTATTAATCGGGTTCTGGCCGATGGATTTTAGTCTGTTTTTTAACCATTCGGGCGATTCACCGACTTTAATGCCCGAAATTGTTAATCCGCTATATCTGGCACATGCATCAGGATCCTCGATAGTAACTGGAATAGTAAGATGTTGATTGTCAGTTCTGAAAGCATTAATATCAGGGCGGACATATGAAATGGTTTTTTTTTGGCTAAGAAATGCTGCCAGATCACGTGCTACACCGATATGAGAGGCGCTATCAATCCGGTTTGGTGTTAAATCAACTTCAAGGACAAAATCACTTTGAATATTAAAATAATCACAGGCAGGGGTTCCGGGTTTTGCATTTTGATTCAGGACCATTATTCCACTATGGTCGTTACCAAGTCCGACTTCGTCTTCGGCACATATCATCCCCATAGAAACTTCACCCCTGATTTTTGACTTAAGGATGGTAAACTGCTCATCTCCTTTATAAATAACAGTTCCAACTGTTGCAACAATAACTTTCTGTCCGGTAGCAACATTAGGTGCTCCACATACAACCGGAAGGTCTTCAGTGCCGCCAATATTCACTGTAGTGACAGTCAGATGTTCGGAATTAGGATGTTTCCGGCATGTAATTACCTCACCAACAATAACTCCTTTTAATCCTCCCCTGACGGATTCGACCTTATTAACGCTTCCTGTTTCAAGTCCGATCTGTGTAAGGGTAGCTGCAACGTCTGCGGCAGAGAGTTCATGATTAAGATAATCTTTCAGCCAGTTGTGAGAAATATTCATTGTTAATCTTCTGCTTGATAATATATGAGCTACAAAGGTAATTAATTTGGGATCAATGCCCAAATCTGAAATCGTGTCCTAAAAACAAGCGAATTATAGTCGTTAATGTATTAAATATACTGAACATAACAAACAATTAAATCTGTTGGTATGGCGTTCTTCGGATGGATTGGTGCATGTTATACGTTCTTAAAAACCTGAATAGTCCGGGATGAAATAAAAAAAATGATTTTTTTTCGACAATTTACAAAAAAACATTTTTTTGATATATTGAATTATTATTTTGTACGACAGAAACGAATGACAATTTACAGGTAGTTTTTAATATTAATTTATTGATATGCAATTTATTAGCGAATAACTTAATCTAAATATATTATGGCAAAAACCAATAAACCACGAATAGTTAAAGACTATGACAAGCTTCCGTTAGATGTTCAGGGTCAAATCAAGTTAGGCTATCCTCATGGTTTTTCAGGAAATCTGATTACCTATATCAACGCGAAGGGGAAAGTTGTATCAGCATTACCATATGAAACTGAGGATTATTATTACCTGGTTCGTATGACACTTGAAGAGGCAAACAATATCGTTGAAAACGATGATGATTTTAATGATGACGGAATTCTGCGTGATGATTTTGCCTTACAGGAGTTCGAAGGGCATGACGATGTTGATGAAGATGTTAACGATATCCCGGATGATATGCCTGATGATGAGGATGATGATAATGAAGACATTTAAACTTGGCTTCAATTATATATTAAGTTATTGACAAAGGCAATTATTTCGTCTTTGTTATCAGGAGAGAACCAGTTTATTTCGGGGTCTTGCCTGAACCAGGTTAATTGTTTCCGTGCATACCTCCTTGAATTGGCTTTGATTTTCTCTATAGCTTGTTGAATAGTAACTTTACCGTCAATAAAGTCGAATAATTCGCGGTAGCCCACTGTATTCAGCGAGTTGAGATGGCGAAAAGGATAAAGACTGATAGCCTCTTTTTCAAGTCCTTCAGCAATCATTACATCTACACGCCTATTAATCCGGCCATATAGGTCATTGCGGTCGCAATTAAGTCCTATCTTTATAATATTAAAAGGTCGCTTCTTTTGCTGGTTCATTCGGAAAGAGGAGAATGGCAGGGATGTCATCATACATATTTCAAGTGCATGAAGTATTCGCTTTGGATTTTTCAGATCTACTTCAGCATAGTAGACCGGATCCAGTTCCCGAAGTTCATTCTGCAAATTCTCTATCCCTTCCGTTTGAAATCTTTTTACGAGAGATTGGCGCAACGCAAGATCAACCTCGGGAAGATCATCTATTCCTTTACAGATGGCATCAATATACATCATCGATCCACCAGTCATTAAAATGATGTCCATTTTTTGAAACAGATCCTCAATCCTTTCAAGCACTTCAAATTCAAATTTACTCGCATTGTAATAATCATGAATTGAATGCGACCCTATGAAGTGGTGGGGAACGGCCTCAATAGTCCGCCGATCGGGAACGGCGGTACCTATTTTCATCTCCCTGTATATTTGCCTGGAATCACAGGAGATAATCTCAGTGCCAAAGTAGCCAGCCAGATCTATACTCAGGCTGGTTTTGCCTATACCAGTTGGTCCAAGAAGAATCAGAAGATATTTCGACATTCATATAAACCGAAACAGGTGCATGAACCTACATTACCTCACCGATCTCACCATAAATCAAATTCAAATCTTCGAGTTCTCCAAAATCAGTAAAAACATTCTGAAGCTCGGAATCCTGATCGGTTAACAAATCAGCATTATAAAGATTGGATGCATTCTGCAATGGAATCATTCCTCTGTTGTAGGTTACGATGGGCGTGTTCAGTTCTTTTTCCATAACTATCTCATTTAGTTCAATATACAATGATTTGTTATTATTGGCATCAAAAACATAAATTAACTTATCTTCTTTCTCTTTCAGGTAATCCCCCAGTCTGGAATTTTTCATCAAAGGTGAATTACCCGGTTTCAGCACTTTATTATTGAACATCCTAATCTCCAAGCCTTTGTCCCATTCTTCATCAGCGAGAAAAAAAGTGGCCAACTCTGATGGATCATACTTGCACCTGTCCTGAATTGCTTCGTGCAGCTCTGAAAAAGTGTTCCTTGAATCTGCATCTACGTACATTGCAAAATCTTCTGCCCTGTCTGATATGATCCTGAATCTAAATAACATTACTTTTTGATATTCCCGAAGAAATTTCATTGAAAATGAGGTTAAAGGTATATCCAGCTATTGAAGATTGGATTAAAATTAGTATTAAAAAATGTTAATTCGAAAAAAATATATTGTAATAAACAGATATATAATAAGATACACACAGTAATACGAAAAATACACCAATTCGTTCGAAAAATTAAAAAGCCCGGATATTTCGCGGTTATTTGGAAATTATAAATTAAAGACTTATTGTTTCCCTTTTATAAAATTAAGACAAGAACCTGCTGTAAACCAGTCGATTTGAGCTTTATTATAGCTGTTTTTAACCATAATGCCTTCTGACGATCCATCAGAATGATGCAAGATTACCTGCAAAATCTTTCCGGGTGTGAATGCCTCGAGTCCTATAATGTCAATCGAATCACCTTCCTGAATTTTATCATATTCTGCCGGATTTTCAAATGTCAGCGCGAGAATGCCTTGTTTTTTTAGATTAGTTTCGTGAATCCGCGCAAATGACCGTGTCAGAACGACCCTCACACCCAAATGTCGGGGCTCCATTGCTGCATGTTCGCGCGAAGAGCCTTCCCCGTAATTTTCATCTCCCACAATCACAGAGCCAATCCCCTCCTTTTTATAATATCTGGCTGTTTTTGGAACCGCTCCATATTCGTTGGTTAACTGATTTTTCACCCAATTGGCTTTGCCGTTGAAATCATTAATGGCACCAATCAGAAGATTTTCTGAAATGTTATCGAGATGGCCCCGGTAAGTTAGCCAGGGACCGGCCATTGAGATGTGGTCGGTAGTGCATTTACCCCGGGCTTTGATCAGAAGTTTCAGGTTCAGCAGATCTTTTCCATCCCACGGGGCAAATGGGGTAAGCAACTGTAATCTGTCTGACTTCGGATTTATAACGATTTCAATGTTTTGATAATTAGTCGCAGGTGGAATAAATCCCTGGTCTTCTGCCTCGAACCCCTTTTCAGGCAGATCATTGCCATAAGGTGGATCCAGTTTTACCTTTTCACCGTTTTCATTTATCAAAAAGTCAGTTTCGGGATTAAAATCAAGTGTTCCGGCGATCGCAAATGCGGTAACAATTTCGGGAGATGCAACAAAACCATGAGTTTTAGGATTTCCATCGGTTCTTTTTGCAAAATTTCTGTTGAAAGAGGTCATAATCGAATTTTCGGGAAGATTTTCCGCATCATAGCGAGCCCACTGACCTATGCAAGGGCCACAGGCATTTGCGAGGACCACGCCCCCCATCTCTTCGAATGCCTCCAGAAATCCGTCCCGTGCAACAGTGTACCGGACAAGTTCTGAACCTGGCGTAACAGTAAATTCAGATTTGACCTTTAAATTTTTAAGGCGTGCCTGTCGTGCCACGGATGCAGCCCTGCCAATATCTTCATAAGATGAGTTGGTGCAGGAGCCGATTAATCCAACTTTCAGATCCATCGGCCAGCCCGCCTCCGTGGCAACCATCTTGAATTTAGAGAGCGGAGTTGCTAAATCAGGTGTGAATGGTCCATTGATGTGAGGTTCAAGTTCTGACAGGTTAATCTCGATTACCTGGTCGAAAAACTTCTCAGGATTGGAATAAACTTCATCGTCGGCTTTCAGGTCTGACGCAATTTTTCGTGCCATTTCGGCAACATCAGCGCGGCCTGTAGCTTTCAAATAGTCACTCATGCTATCGTCAAATGGAAAAGTGGATGTAGTTGCACCAACTTCAGCTCCCATATTACATATTGTTCCTTTACCTGTGCATGATATGCCCGAAGCTCCCGGACCAAAATATTCTATTATACATCCTGTTCCGCCTTTTACGGTTAATATGCCCGCGACTTTTAGAATTACGTCTTTTGGAGATGCCCATCCGCTTAACTTTCCGGAGAGTCGGATACCAATCAATTTCGGGAATTTCAACTCCCATGCCAATCCTGTCATAACATCAACTGCGTCCGCTCCCCCTACTCCAATAGCAATCATTCCCAGTCCACCTGCATTTACTGTATGCGAATCGGTGCCGATCATCATTCCGCCCGGGAAAGCATAGTTTTCGAGTATAACCTGATGAATAATTCCGGCACCAGGTTTCCAGAAACCTATTCCAAATTTCTTTGAAACTGATGCAAGAAAATTGTAAACCTCTTTATTGGTATTTTCAGCCTTTTTAAGATCTGCAATTGCGCCATCCTGGGCAAGGATTAAATGGTCGCAATGAACGGTTGAGGGGACTGAAACTGCATTTTTCCCAGCCTGCATAAATTGAAGAAGTGCCATCTGAGCAGTTGCATCCTGCATTGCAACGCGATCAGGATCAAAATTTACATAAGATATGCCTTTTTCGAAGGGATTATCCGGAAAATCGCCTGAAAGGTGGGAATAAAGAATCTTTTCTGTAAGTGTAACAGCTCTTCCGAGCATTTTACGCAATATTTGAACCCGTTCAGGTATTTTTAAATAGACCTTTCGAATAATTTCGATGTCATAAGCCATTTGAAAGTATTTTTAGATTATGAATTTATTACAATGTTAACACATTAATCGAAAGTTAGTTTTAAATTAGCAGCATAATTGTTACTGACAAATCTTAATATTGCCATGATATGGATTAAACCTTTGGTATTAGAAAATATAAAGATCGCATTTCAGTCAATCCGCGGAAACCTGATTCGTTCCGTTCTGACCATTTTAATAATAGCAATTGGGATATCGGCACTTGTCGGAATATTAACTGCCATCGATTCGATAAAAAACTCTATTACTACCGAATTTACACGCTTAGGTGCCAATACATTTAGTATTCAAAGCCGGAGTATGCGCGTTCAGATAGGTAATAAGCGCTACAGATCAAAGAATTATAGTTATATAAGTTATTTTCAGGCACGTGAATTCAGGGAGAGGTTTAGCTTTCCTGCAATGGTGTCTATTTCTGTAAATGCAACCCAGATTGCTACCGTAAAATACGAATCCAAAAAAAGCAATCCAAATGTAACAGTTCGCGGCATTGATGAAAACTTTCTTCAGACTGCGGGTTATGAATTGGAATCGGGAAGGGGGCTCACTTTTCAGGAATCGTTTGAAGGGAATAATGTTGCACTATTAGGTTCTGCGTTGATTAAAAAGTTATTTCCCAAAGAGATAGATCCGCTGGGAAAAGTTATTGCTGTTGGCAGTGGAAAGTATCAGATAGTTGGGGTGTTGAAGGATAAGGGAAGCGGTTTCGGATCAGCTGGTGATCAGGTTGTATTGCTCCCATTCACCAATGTAAGACAATATTTTGCACGCCCTCAGATGAACTTCAGAATCAGTGTAATGCCAAAATCCCCACAATTACTCGACGCTGCATTGGGGGAGGCCGAGGCGGTATTCCGGAACATCAGGGGGTTGAATATTTCAGACGACTCCGACTTTGTGATGGAGAAGAGCGATAATCTCGTAAACGTATTACTGGATAATATCAAATATATAACACTCGCCGCGACAATCATTGGTTTTATAACCCTGATGGGTGCAGCAATAGGACTAATGAACATCTTGTTGGTGACTGTCGCTGAAAGGACATGCGAAATTGGGATTCATAAAGCGATGGGTGCTAATTCCCGTTCTATTAAGCAACAATTTTTGATCGAATCGATTGTCATCGGACAGCTTGGAGGCCTGCTCGGAATTATTTTAGGTATCCTTGCTGGTAATGGAGTGTCAGCACTTATCGGAAGCTCGTTCATTATTCCCTGGCAGTGGATGTTGACCGGGGTTGTTTTATGCCTAATCGTGAGCCTGGCTTCCGGCGTGCTACCTGCAATAAAAGCATCGAAGCTTGATCCTATTGAGGCGTTAAGGTATGAGTAAACGGAATATTTATCCTGGAAACTTTCAATTATGAATCATTATTTTATTGCCCAGATTAAAATAAATGATGATAATGAATATCAAAAGTATATTGATAAATCTGCAAGTATTTTCAAAAAATACAATGGAGAGTACTTGTCAGTAGACAATTCCCCACAGATTTTAGAAGGTCGCTGGAATTATTCACGCACTGTTTTGATTAAATTTGCAAGTCTGAATGATTTCAATGATTGGTACAATTCTCCAGATTATCAGAAAATATTAAAACACAGATTAAAAGGAGCGGATTGTGACACGATATTAATCAGGGGATACGAATAATTAAATTTTTCGATTGGAATTGTACTTCTGATGTTCTTTTTCCTTTCCAATAAGTTTTAGTATTTCATTTCATAACTTAAATAAAAACCCAAATTTGTAAGCAAAGTTATCACTTATATAACTAAATCTGTAAGGACCGTAACGGTAATATATTCCTGCCCCAAACGAAAGATAATTCATGCGAAGAAGGTTATTTACCTCAAAGCCCGATTCATAAAAACCTTTTCTGTAATCCGCCATATTGTATTTCTCCAGAAACTGATCATTCAATTGCCCTGTTCCGATATTTTGGGCGAATATAAACGCTGGTCTGGTTTTGAATTTTTCGGGAAACAACCACCTGCTGAAATCGTGGCGAAGATGGATAGCTGTGTATCTCGCCGCCGCAAATTCGTTCAATTGCATGGTAGCAAAAGAGTAAGGTGCTGCCAGGGAAAAAGTACCGGCATAACTTCCGTAACTATTAAATAATTCTATTATTGGGGAGTTTTGTGTCATTATACCACCCCGAAATACGATTGTGGTTGTACCTAATTTTGAAAATAGGAGATTGAATTTTCCTTTGAATTCTAATTTAGTATATTGATATTCACCACTTATAATATTATGTCCCTGAAGAATTGTCAGGTAATAGTCCGTTTTGGGGACGTTCATCTCCTTATGGCGGCCATCCTCCATTTGAAGCATTATTCCGGGCGTGTACCTTAATTGTAAGCCGGTTCTGGCCAGGGTTATTGGACTGAATGGATGTTCTTTTAAAAATTGAGTATTCAGCCGTGAATGATTCTCAGAAAGATCAGCAAACAGATAATAATTTAATTCTTTTAACGGACGATATTCTATCCCTACCGCATACCGCTTTGATGCAAACATGTTTTTGATTAGCAAATAGCGGTAACTTTCAGGGTTCAGCAATGATTTGGTTTCAAGAAATTCGGGTTCACCCAATTCGATATTCATATCCCTGTAACCGAGATAAATTCTTAGATCAGAACTTCCTGAGGGGTAAAAATTGATCCATTCACTATGTCGCAAAGATTGATCTTTAAGTCCATAGCTTATATATCCGCCAACAGTAAAGTGTTTCGATAACAGTCGGTTAGTTTCGCCTCCCAATCCTAATTTTATTCCTTCAAAAAGATTATACCCAATTATCCTATTGTAGTCGAGAGTAAAATATCCCATTGGAATCTTGCCCTCGGCGAAAAACCTGATCATTTTGGTCTTCTGATTTGGATTGTCCGGGATAATCGCACTATCGGATAACAGCCGTGGTAACGGGCCTTTAAAATCATATGCGCTTAGCGGTGGATCGATCTGTGGTTCATAAATATTGATAAGTGATTCGGCTAAGAGGTTAATCTCTTTACGTTCTGCATTTATTCTGTGAAAAAACAGGTTGATTTTCTTTTCTGAGGGTAACCAGTAACCTTTTAGCGGAGCAAAAAGCTGATTGATAAAAAGTACCGGTTCCAGGGGATTGGACGGGGTTGACCGGGCATTTATCTGATGAATTGCAAAATCTTTCGTGCCAATCACAGCAGTCCCTGTAAATCCGTCGAAGCTGTTTCCACTCTTAGGAATAAATCGGATATTATATAACGAATCACCTGAAGCAGAGACTGAATCAATAGAAGTAAAATCAAAATTGCTGAAAGTCGCAACCGAGAAAGGAGACAAATAACCCCTGTTAAGTATTTCAACTGTTGAGTGAAGTAACGACATATCATTCAAAATGGAGTCCAGTTTTGAGAAATAACCGTCATCCTTTCCTTCGGACTTTGAAGAAAGAATTTCTGAATGCTTTATTCCAGACTTTTGTAGTTTTTGAAATGTCAGGGATTCGTTAGAAAATAAGTAATTGATAATAGGTTTATTTACAGTGTCTTCCATAGTATCAGCGGTAATACCAACAATCTTCAACGGCATTCTGTTACTAATCCTGAACCGATTAAAGGTAATTGCGCTGTAGTGGTTAAACGATGAGGGTTCACTCCCGGGCAGATGTTGCAAAACCATTTTTACAACTTCTTCGGCAGATCTTTTGATTTTATCTGTCTGTAACAAATCGGGTTCTGAAACTGCTTGGTTTACGGTTTTTTGATGAATTAAAGCATATGGCGGCCCAACGATTGTATCATATAATTGCCCGGCACTCGTGTATTCAGGGCAATTTACAAGCAACAAGGTTAAGGTTACAATTATACTACTCTTCCGTTTCATCAAGTTCATTCAGGGTTCTGATCAGTTGTTGCCGGTATTTGCCGTACAAAGCGTTGAATCCTTTGTGAAAAATATAAAAAATCAAAGCGATAATTGCAGTCATTACCAATACAATAAATATTTCTCCTCCAATTAGTTTTAACTCGCTAAGAGTTCCTGAAACCGGCATAATTTTAATTCCCTGCCATACTCCCATTACAAAACCTGCACACGTGGCACATGAAAAAACAATAAGAGCAAGATAGAACTCCCTTTTGAAAGTATCGAGGAGCATTAGTATCCTTTGTAGTGCCATGCGCATATTGTAGGCAGCTAATATTTTTATATTTAATTTGTTATATCTGTAAACAAATAATATAAAAGTTAACATCATGATACAATTGACAATGATCCCGGTGATTTTTATAATCAGGGGAGTAGGTATTTTATCTTGTATGTATGAGGTAAACAGCTGGTCATAGGGAAGATACTGATCGGCAATTGTGATCAGCAAAAATATTCCAAGCAGCCAGAATCCTGTTCTTACGTTGCGTTCCAGTTTAGAAAGTATCCCGGAGCCCCTGTGTTGAAGTAACTGCCGGATCTCATCTGCATTCACCACATGATTCTGATGTTTTTCCCGCGAGACTTCACCCCAGACTTTTTTTAGTTCATTCAGTTCCATTTAAACCTTTCCTTTAATGAAGGATTCCAATTTTTTTTTTATTCTGTTCATTTTAACCCGGACATAATTTTGTGTAATACCGTTGATTTCAGCTATCTCTTCATATGCCTTGTCCTCAAGATAGAGAAGGATAATCGATTTCTCGATCCCGGTAAGCTGACCAATAGCAGTATGAAGGAGGTTCAGGTTTTCTTCGTGTTCAAAATCGTATTCATCATCAGCGATAGATGGTATCTCTTTGACAAATAACATATTTGCCGTTTTGCGGTTTACCTTTTTATATGCTGTAATAGCAGTATTAATAGCAACCCTGTACATCCATGTTGAGAATTTTGATTGCTCCCTGAATGTACTGTACGATTTCCAGAGCTGAATCAAAATTTCCTGAAAAAGATCTTTGCGATCATCTGCATTTTCACAATAAATTTTTGTGACCTTGTGGATGATACCCTGATTTGCAGTGATATTTCGAAGGAATTCCTCTTTCACACCCTGATTAGTAAAGGATTTTTAATAAAAATTACACCACTATTTCGAACTCATCTTTAAAAGGTTTATTTCATCTTCTGTAAGAAAACGCCATCTGCCCCGCGGAAGATCTTTCTTTGTCAATCCGCAAAAATAGACCCTGTCCAGTTTATCTACTTTATATCCAAGATGCTCGAAAATACGACGAACAATTTTGTTTTTACCTGAATGAATCTCTATTCCCACCTGTTTCTTATCATCTTCACTGACATAACTGACCGAATCGGCTGCGACGAAACCGTCTTCCAGCGTAACACCATCGATAATTTCCTGGAGATGATTCTTTGTAACCCTTTGATCTAAGAATACATGGTAGATTTTTTTACGATTGTATTTTGGGTGGGTCAACAGTTTTGTCATATCACCATCATTGGTAAAAAGGAGTAATCCTGTTGTACTTTTATCCAATCTCCCTACCGGATAAATTCTCTCGGAACATGCATTTGCAATAAGTTCCATAACAGTCTTGTCTGCATTAGGGTCCTCTAAAGTTGTGACATAACCTTTAGGCTTATTCAATAAAACATAGACCTTTTTCTCTGCTGAAATTATTTTGCCATTGAAGCTGACCACTTCACCAGGCAAAACCTGATGCCCCATCTCTGAAACTATTTTGCCATTAATGGTAACACATCCGGTTGCGATAAAGGTATCAGCTTCACGACGGGAGCAAAGCCCTGCATTGGCAATGTAACGGTTCAGCCTTATTGAACCGGGTTCTTTTTTTAATTGAACCGCTCTTGCAGGTCTGTGGGTTGAGTTGAACTCGTCGTTAAGGTTTTGTTTGCCAAATTTGCCACGCAATACCTTACCTTGTTTGTTCATGAATTGGTCTGAATCGGCACCTTCGAATTTTTTCTCTCGTCGTTGCCCTATCACATTTCTTCTGAAGACATCTGAAGTGCGCTCTTTTAAATACCGGCCACTCCCTGTTGTTTCTGATCTGGAACCGGAACTGGTTTTTAAAACCTTTGTTTTTCCAACCCTTTTGCCTGAGTTTAAATCTCTTAAATCTAACCTGCCAGTTTGAGATTTTCTGCCCTGATCGTTTGTTGCTTGCTCTTCTTTTCTGATTCGTGGCCTTGTTCCTGGTTCACGTTTCCCGACGGTACGCCCGAGGGGGCGTTCCTGTCCTCTTTCTCTCCTGATAATCATTTCTTAATTCTCTGACTTATTAATAATTCGGGTGCAAATGTCGGAAAAAAAAAGTAAAAACAAACTTATATTCTTTCCATGCATAATAATCCTTTGAATAATTGACCCGATTTAACAACTTTGCAAGTCTGAAATCATAAACTTTTTTATAATATGGCACTAATAAAATCTATATCTGGAATACGTGGAACAATAGGTGGAAAACCGGGCGAAAGTCTTAGTCCGTTGGATTTGGTGAAATTTACAGCTGCTTATGTGCATTGGGTGAAGGAAAGCAGGGAATTGCGTAAAAAGCTTAAAATCATTGTTGGTCGTGATGCAAGGATTTCAGGTGAGATGGTAAGCGCGTTAGTAACTGGTACTTTAATTGGTATGGGGGCCGACGTGATAAATATAGGACTTTCTTCTACACCTACAACAGAATTGGCTGTTATAGCCGAAAATGCTGACGGAGGTATAATCCTTACAGCCAGCCATAATCCCAAACAATGGAATGCGTTGAAATTATTAAATGAGAAAGGTGAATTTCTGAATGATACAGAAGGGAAAAGAGTTCTTGCTATTGCAGAAAGTGAATGTTTTACATTTGCAGAGGTTGACGATCTGGGTAACGAAACTTTTAAAGATTTCACCGCTTATCATGTTCAACATGTCTGTGACCTGGAAATAGTGAACCTGGAAGCAATAAGAAAGGCCCGGTTCAGGGTGGCTGTAGATGCCGTAAATTCAGTAGGGGGAATAATCGTTCCAAAGCTGTTAAAAGAACTGGGGGTTGAAGAAATTGTTGAGATTAATTGCATCCCAAATGGTCAGTTTGCGCACAACCCGGAACCTGTTCCTGAAAATCTTGCCACAGTATCAGCAATTGTGCGGGATAATAATGTAGATGTGTGTTTCGTTGTCGATCCTGATGTTGATCGGTTAGCTATTATAAATGAGGATGGGACCATGTTTAATGAAGAGTATACATTAGTTGCGGTAGCTGATTATGTATTATCTCATTCAAAAGGGAATACTGTATCAAATCTGTCATCGACGGGAGCGCTCCGCGATGTTACTGAAATGTACGGGGGAACCTATACACCTTCTGCTGTTGGGGAGGTAAATGTTACCGCCATGATGAAAGCAACAAACGCGGTGATAGGAGGTGAAGGAAATGGAGGAGTAATTTATCCTGCAAGTCATTACGGGCGCGATTCGATGGTTGGGATAGGGCTGTTCCTTTCTCTTCTGGCTAGTTCGGGATTGAAATGTTCTGAGCTGCGTGCGAAGTATCCTGATTATTATATTTCAAAAAATAAGATTGAGTTAACCCCGCAAATTAATGTTGATGATGTGCTGTTAAAAATTAAGGATAAATACAGCGAAGAACGGGTCAATTGTATTGACGGTGTTCGAATAGATTTTGACAGGGAATGGGTCCATTTACGAAAGTCGAACACTGAACCTATTATCAGGATTTATTCCGAAAGCCGGTCTGAAATGAGAGCCAAAATGCTGGCCGAAAGGATTATTGCTGACATTAAGGTGATTGCCGGTATTTAAGCATTCATTAAAAATGTTAAGTATTAGTTAAGTCTGGTGAGCCTGTTTTTTTATCCTGCCAAACTGTCTAAATTTGCGGTGATATTATATATCGGCAGTAAACTCTGTTATTTAAGGACATAAATAGATTTTTATGAAGGTTACAGTTATAGGTGCAGGTAATGTTGGGGCAACATGTGCCGATTTATTGGCATATCGTGAGGTTGTAAATGAGGTAATCCTCCTGGATGTCAAGGAAGGTCTTGCTGAGGGCAAGGCACTTGATATAAGGCAGAAATCCCCGATAAATGGTTATGATACCCTTACGGTAGGTGTCACCAATGATTATTCCCGTACTTGTTGTTCGGATGTTGTTGTAATTACGTCGGGATTACCGCGTAAGCCTGGTATGAGCCGCGACGATCTGATTCAGATCAATGCGGGGATTGTAAAATCAGTAACTGAGAATGTTGTTAAGTACTCTCCGGATGCCATAATCATCATTGTTTCCAATCCGTTGGATGTTATGACATACCAGGCCCATATCGCGTCAGGATTGCCCCGGACCAGGGTAATGGGTATGGCAGGTATCCTGGATACTGCGCGTTACCGGGCATTTCTTTCGGAAGCGCTTAATATCTCTGCGAAAGAGATCCAGGCCATGCTGTTAGGGGGCCACGGCGACACTATGGTCCCGTTACTTCGTTACACCACAGTAGGAGGAATCCCTGTAACTGAACTGCTGGGATCTGGGGTACTGGAAGGTATCATCAACCGTACCAAAGCCGGAGGAGGAGAATTGGTAAAACTAATAGGTACCTCTGCATGGTATGCACCGGGAGCGGCAGCGGCTCAGATGGTAGAAGCGATTGTAAAGGATCAGCGCCGGATTTTTCCTGTGTGTATACAGCTGCTTGGCGAGTACGGCATTCAAGACTGCTACCTTGGCGTTCCGGTAGTTCTGGGAAGAAACGGTATCGAAAGAATTGTTGAACTGCAACTGAACGGGGAAGAGATGGAAATGCTGAAGGCGAGCGAATCCCAGGTACGCGAAGTGATGGAAATACTTGATGATTTGAATAATATACAATAAAAAAGGGCTGTTCACAAACAGCCCTTTTTATTGTATTGCAGTATATTATTGCAGTATAAATGCTATAGGGATCGTGAATTGTTGTTTCACTTTCACTCCTCTCTGTTTTGCAGGGTCCCACTTCGGGGATGACATAATAACCCTGACAGCTTCTTTATCGAGGGATGGATCGACACCGCGGACCACCTTAACATCAACTACATCTCCTTTCGAATTTACCGCATATTGTATATACACTTTACCTGATATACCATTTTCGGCAGCAATAGGAGGGTACTTCAGGTTTTTTGTAACCCATTCGCGGAATGCATTAACATCTCCGCCCTGAAAAGTTGCCTGTTCCTCAACAACAATAAATACCGGCTCTTCTTCCACAATTGCAGTTTCAGCTTCCTTAACAACTTCAACCTTTTCCGGAACAGGTTCGTTGGTAGTTGTAGCTGTTGCTTCGCTGACAGTTGCAAGTTGTACTTCAACTTTTACACTGTCAACCACAACGGGAGCAACATATTTTACCTGTTGTTCTGCGGCTGCAGGTGGTGGAGGAGGTGGAGGAGGAGGTGGTGGAATATCATCTGCGGCTTTGACGTTTTCCATATTTACCACGGTATTTTTTACTAAAATAACGTTGTTACCCCTGTTATTGTATGCTTGAATAAAAGGCACTAATATGGCGGAACCCACACTGAATAAAGATATCAGAAAAGCAATAGTTAAGAATTTCTGAAACTTTTTGCGTAATACATAAGCCCCATATTCTTTATTCCTCTTTTCGAATACTATTTCCTCAAGGGTTACCGCTTCGTTTTTAAGCAATTCATTATCCATGATTCAAATCCATTTATTATGGTTTATTAATGGCAGTAACTGATGATTTGGAAGTAAGATGGTTTTGTACCATCATTTTTTCCACGGGGTTAATATCAACAAGTGCATATCGGGCAACATTGGCAATAACCATTTCGTCAATAATATCAACGATATTCCGATATTTAACACTATCAGTTGCTGCCTTGATAAGAACAATTGGCCCTATTCTATCCTCTTTAAACATGCGCTTGGTCCTGCTTTCAACAGAGTCCCTCGGAATAACAAGTTTCCCTTCTACAACATCTTTATTCATCCTGTAGATTTTTGAAAACAATTCCTTATTTCTCTGCAAAAGTAATTTGCGGATTCCATCCTTCGAATAATTAGTCTCGGTCATAACCGGAAGTGTTTTATTAGGGTCAGCCAAACCGTTATACCAAAGTATTTTATCATTCTCGATAAGCAAAATATTCAGAGCTCTGCTTTTATCCAGTTCAGGTGGTTTTTCACCCTCCTTGGGTTTTTCAGGCAGAATTATCTCCATAACCTTTGGTTTATTAAATGCTGTGGTAAGCATGAAAAAAGTAAGCAGTAAACAGGCAAGGTCCACCATCGGAGTCATATCTATATGTGTTCCGTGTTTCTTTGCCCTCTTTTTACCTTTACTTTTGTGACCCTCGTCTTGTATTATTTCAGCCATTTTGAAATGTCTTTATAAATTATCTAATGATATCTGGTGATACATCAACCGCTTCGAGGTTGGTCGTTAAATTGAACTTGTTAACATTATTATCCTGCAAAACAGCTATCACTTTTTTGACCACCGGGTAATTTGCCGCACCATCACCTTTTATTGCTACCTGCAATTGACTATTATATGTGCGGGCAAACCTGATCCACATCATAAGTTGATTATCAGTTGAGTCCAATGGAATCCCTTCCTGCATGGCTTCACGGGCTTTCTGATCGGGTGCGCTGAGAAATTCCTTAAGCTTCTTTGCCGGTAAACCAAAAGATGCCAACTCTTCAAATTTCTTGATTTCCTTAGGAGTAAATCTAATCTGGTAATTGCTTCCTATAGCTTGCAATACTTTTCCACGAATGTGCTCAGTTGAGTCACTGCCATTATCGACATTAAAAAAGACTTTGTCATTCTTTGAGATCAGAATTGTAATAAGATGTCTGTCAGGAATTGGTGTTTGCGAAATTGAAGATGGCGTGGTAATCTGTGCAGCTTCCTCCGGACGAAATGTAGCCGTCAAAATAAAAAAGACTAGTAGAAGGAAAAACAAGTCCACCATCGGCGTCATGTCAATTTGTGGCGTTTTTACAGCTAATTTAATTTTTCCCATTATGTCTCAATTTGTTTTTTCTTCAACGTCAGTCAAAGTAATATTTAAAAAAAACTACTTCAAAGTTGAAGCAAATGTCTGTGAGAGACTGAAACTTGCCTCATCCATTTTGTAAGTTATGCCATCGATTCTGGCAGAATAATAATTGTAAAAGATAATTGCCAGAGTAGATCCTGTAATACCAAATGCAGTATTAACAAGGGCTTCTGAAATACCATTTGCCAAAGCTAATGCATCCGGAGCCCCTGCGGTAGCCAATGCACCGAACGCACGGATCATTCCAAGTACAGTACCGATAAGACCGATAAGTACAGAGATAGAAGCAATAGTTGAAAGGATAATAAGGTTTTGTGAAAGTACAGGTAATTCAAGGGCTGAAGCCTCTTCCAGGTCTTTCTGAAGTGCAAGTACCTTCTGGTCGTTCATCAGGGTTTTGTCAGATTGTAAACTCCTGTAACGATGCAATCCGGCTTTCATAACATTTGCGAGGGATCCCCGTTGTTTGTCACACAGCTCGGAAGCTTCTTCAATTTTGTTGTCGTTTAGAAGAGATTGCAATGTACGCACAAATGTGTTCAGGTTACCTTTCCCGCTGGCACTCCAGAGCATGATAAAACGCTCAACAACAAATGTGAGAAGAATAAGGTTTACTGCCATAAGTATTGGTACAATGAAACCACCGGCGTAAATAATTCCAAGGTAATTACCCGGAAGCGGATGGCCTTGGTTATTACCACCTTCAAAGTTATAAGGGCTACCCATAATTTGTGAATAAATAAGATAACCAGCTAATACGCACAGCAAGATAACCGACAGTACAAAGATCGATTTAAATGCATCTTTTAAAGTTTGTCCTTTCATTTTCAATTATAATTTAAAGTAAATATAAAACAATAGTTTAAATTTTATCGGGTACAAAGAAAACAATATTTTTCTAAACTTACATCCCACCAAATTATTTTTACAACAATTATAGCAAGATTTTTATGAGAATAATATTTCTGTTATATATTATTTTTTCTTGGCAGCAGCTATTGCTTTATTCAAATCTTTAATTGCCTGTGCTGCATCATTGTCAGCAGGATCAAGTTTCTTAATTTCAATATATAAATCACGTGCTTCCACATAGTTTTTTTCTTTATATGCAACCAAAGCCTGTGATTTCAGAGACTGGATCTGCCACTGTTTATTCAATGGATCTAAAGCGAACAACTTCTTATACCATGATTTAGCTGTCGGATAGTCTTTCTTCTGCAGGTTATAATAACCCAGATATGTATAAGCTTCCTGTAATTCTTTTGCATATTTTACAGTATTTGTTCCTACTTGTTCAACCAATGATTCAAACTTAGGTTGCGCCAGTCCTAATTCACTAGTGGGATCCATGCTTGAGGCTGTCCTTGCGAGATAAACATAGGCTTGCATATTATCAGGCTGATTTACAATGATTTTACTAAAGACACTATCCGCATTGTGAAACTCTGCCAATTGGTAATACGATTTACCAATCAGCATCAAATCATCTTTATCCGATTTCCCTTTGTTATTTTTAATATTTAACCAGATAATTGCGTTCCTGTACATACGGGAGTAATAATAGTTGTAAGCTATTTCTGACAACAGGTTAACATTGTTTGTATCCATGGCATACGCCTTTTTAAATGCTTCAAAAGCCTGGATTAAGGTTGAAGAATCGTTTTTGGCAAGTTTATAAAGTATCCTGCTGTGATACAGGTGATCTCTTGGAATAATACTTTCAGAATTTGTATTTTTAAAGAATTCATCCAGGTATGCCCTCCCTTTCTCAAGTTCCGGTGGTTTTTTTTCATAACAGCAATAGGCTGCAAGACGGTTAAGATAATTACGGGATTTATCGACTGCTAATACTTCTTCAAGAGTTGCCAGCGCGGTAGTATAATCTTTTGTTCTGAAGAGTGCTTTGGAGTATTGAATCTTTGCAGGGATATTATTGCCCGACAGATCCAGGAATTTGCGAAAGTTACTCTTGGCGAGATTGTACTGACCTGCCATTGTATACAATTCACCAAGTTCACGGTAAACAGGGGCAAATGTGGAATCAATCTGACGTGCTTCATCAAGATATGGCCTGGCTGCATTTAAATTTGCGGCACGCAGATATATGCTTCCAATGTTAATTTTGGGCAACGGAGATGCAGGATTGAGACTCAGTGCCTTATTGTAGCTCGCCAGAGAATTTTTTCCATCGTTTTGCCTGATATATACATCTCCCAATGCAAGGTATATCGATGCATTGTTGGGATCAATTTCTTTTGCCCGGAAAAGATAATTAATTGCCTTGTCATACCTGTTTACTTTACCGAGTAGCTGTGACGTTCCAAGTTTTGTAAGTATTCGTGCATCTTTGGGGGTTAATAATTTTTTCTTGACTGGTATTGAAGCCTCTGCTTTTATGAAATACTTATCTGCAGCAATTGTATCACCAGTACGAAGAAGGCAAACGGCACCTAACCCAACATCATTAAGTTCATTTGAAATATCCTGCTGAATACCTTTCCGGAATAATTCGTCTGCTTTGTTCGCCATATCGGTCAGTGAATTAGACAAGGTATCAGACAGGTAATCTTTAATGATTGTTTCTCCGTAAAAATAATATACATCGCCATTCCCGGGCGACTTCTTTAACAGTTCATTAAATGCCTGTTCAGCAATTTCATATTGCTCACTGGCAGCAAGTTTAAGGGCAGAATTTAACTCCTGATCAAATACAGAAATTACCGGAGCATTTTTTGAATCGGAATTTTTTTTCTGGCAAAAGGCGGTAACTGTAATCAGCGAAAACAGTACTAAAATTATAAGTCTCATATTTAATAAGTTATATATTACAAATATAGTTATTTTTTCTTGATCTCAATAAGTCTGACGGGCATCGTTGCAGGTACCATTCCCATTTTTAAGATAATCCGCTGTCCCGAATCTCCTGCAATATATGATGAAAAACCTGTCCCAAGACCTGCAAATGTCTCCCTGTTTATTGTATATACCTCGCGGATAAAAGGATATTCCTTATTTGCAATATAAGCAGGGTGAGGAGAATAAAATTCCTGCCCGTCTGAATCATATTCTGATGTTACCGAAACTACTTTGATCTTATTCAGAAAGGAATGGCTGATTGAATCACGAGGATCGCTTATCCAGTTCACACTTATAATACCCAGAGACTCAGGATGGTTCTCAACAAAACTTATAACTTCGGAATTTTTGGTGACAGAAAAACAATACTTAGGTAATGGGCCTGTCATACCAAATTTATTCATAATTGTCCTCACATTGTTCGACCCGGGATTATCAAAAATAACTTTAATATCCTTTAATTTCGACATCGGATTAATCTGATTCCATTTTGAGGTTTTTCCGGTTAAAATATCTTTCAGTGTATTATAGCGGAGCAATGGATTAGGATTCGATTGATTAACTATGAATGCAAGAGCGTCGTAAGCAACTTTAGTCGTCCGTGGTACAATTAGTTTACTCTTGAGAAAGGCTTCTTCATTACCGGTTAATTTGCGGCTTGTTATAATTATTCTGACAGAATCATCCAAAAATAATTTCAGTATACTGTCTTCGGGCAAATAAACCGGAGTTACTTTTGCATATTTATAAATTGAGTGAAATGTATATAGTTCAGCATCCGCCAGCAACTGGTATGATTCATCCACAGCTATCCTGATATTACCCCTTGTTGGCGTTTCGTCAGTAAATTTTTTTTGGGTCCTGCTGCATGAATAAAATATGACGATCAGCCCAATTAAATATATACCGGACATTGATTTTACAAAGTTCATTGCTTTTCCTCTCTGGTTTTGTATTTATAGAACATATTCACTGAGCGATAAAAACCATATACAAGTAACACTACCGCAAAAATTGTGCGAAAATATTTTGGCCAATAGTTTAACGATTCTGACAGCAAAACATATATCCCTAAAAATATGATCATAATTACTGTCAATATTCCAAAGATAAACATTAAATGTGCAAAATACTCTTTTTTTATCATCTACCTATATATCCTGATTTCACGGAATTAATATGCTTCAACGGTTTAAATGAAGCCGTAAAACTATTAAATTATTTTCAACAAAAACCAGAATTAATGAAAATGTTTAATTTTTTTAGTCAAAAATAGCGAAGTGGGTCCATTTACGAAAGTCGAACACTGAACCTATTATCAGGATTTATTCCGAAAGCCGGTCTGAAGTGAGAGCCAAAATGCTGGCCGAAAGGATTATTGCTGACATTAAGGTGATTGCCGGTATTTAAGCATTCATTAAAAATGTTAAGTATTAGTTAAGTCTGGTGAGCCTGTTTTTTTATCCTGCTAAACTGTCTAAATTTGCGGTGATATTATATATCGGCAGTAAACTCTGTTATTTAAGGACATAAATAGATTTTTATGAAGGTTACAGTTATAGGTGCAGGTAATGTTGGGGCAACATGTGCCGATTTATTGGCATATCGTGAGGTTGTAAATGAGGTAATCCTCCTGGATGTCAAGGAAGGTCTTGCTGAGGGCAAGGCACTTGATATAAGGCAGAAATCCCCGATAAATGGTTATGATACCCTTACGGTAGGTGTCACCAATGATTATTCCCGTACTTGTTGTTCGGATGTTGTTGTAATTACGTCGGGATTACCGCGTAAGCCTGGTATGAGCCGCGACGATCTGATTCAGATCAATGCGGGGATTGTAAAATCAGTAACTGAGAATGTTGTTAAGTACTCTCCGGATGCCATAATCATCATTGTTTCCAATCCGTTGGATGTTATGACATACCAGGCCCATATCGCGTCAGGATTGCCCCGGACCAGGGTAATGGGTATGGCAGGTATCCTGGATACTGCGCGTTACCGGGCATTTCTTTCGGAAGCGCTTAATATCTCTGCGAAAGAGATCCAGGCCATGCTGTTAGGGGGCCACGGCGACACTATGGTCCCGTTACTTCGTTACACCACAGTAGGAGGAATCCCTGTAACTGAACTGCTGGGATCTGGGGTACTGGAAGGTATCATCAACCGTACCAAAGCCGGAGGAGGAGAATTGGTAAAACTAATAGGTACCTCTGCATGGTATGCACCGGGAGCGGCAGCGGCTCAGATGGTAGAAGCGATTGTAAAGGATCAGCGCCGGATTTTTCCTGTGTGTATACAGCTGCTTGGCGAGTACGGCATTCAAGACTGCTACCTTGGCGTTCCGGTAGTTCTGGGAAGAAACGGTATCGAAAGAATTGTTGAACTGCAACTGAACGGGGAAGAGATGGAAATGCTGAAGGCGAGCGAATCCCAGGTACGCGAAGTGATGGAGATACTTGATGATATGAATAATAAATAATTTAATTATTTTTTACTTCAAAGACACCTTCTTTTTTGCTAAATTGGCCATAAATGATTCTGGAAATATATTTTGAGATTGTTGAACTTGAAGCAAAGACGTATCATCCGCTGATACGGGCCGATTTTAAGGAACTTGAATCGTATTGGTGGGTCATTGATACTGGTGCCTCCAAAAGTGTTTTTGATGCATCATTGAGTGGCTGCTACCTAATTGACGATGCTGATACAGTAATGGCTACGGGTCTGGGGAAAGAAGTTGTTGAGACAAATTCCGGGACGATTCCGGAATTAAAACTGGGAAGGCACAACTTTGGAATGCTTCAGGTTGCATTGGTCGATTTCATGCATATCAATAATGAGTATGCGAAATTCTCAGATAAAAAGATTGCCGGATTAATCGGATGTGATTTTCTATATTCACGAAATGCCATTATCGATTTCGAAAAAGCCACAATTAAACTTCAAGGCTAATTTTTATTTATGTATGAACTTTGCAAAGGTAAAATATTTCGTAATTGTTACGGATTGAATCGGATTCGTACTTTTATGTTCCCGGTGTAATGAAATGAAAGACTCCAACTTTCGTCGAATTGTAGTTGCAATCTTAGTACTTTGTTTGTAGTTTTGAGCAGCTCAAATTTTATGAAGTTTGTTGCAATTTTTTATGAAAAATTATTAATCATAATTTTTCATAAAACGGGGGTTGTTTCCCCTTGTTTTTAATATAATTCAACGCGATTAATTTATAGTATGAAATCAAAAAAAGGTTTATTGAAGATTCAGAACACTTTTTCTGCTATGGTAATTCCGGTATCGTTTATTATAGCGTTATTGGTATTTATATTTATTATGGGAGCTCCGGGTAATTTCCAGGGGAATAATTCCGCAAACGCACCTATCCCCGGAGACTATCTTGGTGTCATTTATAAAGGTGGATTTATTGTACCTGTAATTATGACTTTATTGCTGGTTGTACTGGCGTTCTCGATTGAACGTTTCCTGACAATCAATAAAGCTGGTGGAAAAGGGTCAGCGGTTGATTTTGTGGAGACTATTAAAGATTTCCTTGCTGATAATGATATTAAAGGGGCAATTTCAGAGTGTGACAATTTTCAAGGCTCGATTGCAAGTGTTTCAAAAGCAGCACTGACAAAATATAGCCTGCTCGAAAAAGATACAACAATGACTAAAGAGCAAAAACTTCTTGATATCCAGAAGAATATTGAAGAGGCGACTTCACTTGAACTCCCAAGTCTTGAACAGAACCTTCCCGCTTTGGCTACAATTTCTTCTGTGGCAACAATGATGGGCCTTTTAGGAACAGTACTTGGGATGATCCGTTCATTTGCTGCCATGGCAAACGCAGGTGCCCCTGACTCGGTTGCTTTATCAACGGGTATTTCAGAGGCACTTATTAATACAGCCTTCGGTATTGGAACAGGTGCACTCGCTGTTGTAATGTATAATTATTTCACAACCAAAATTGATAAGCTTACCTACTCAATTGATGAGGCAGGTTATAGCATTGTTCAAACATTTGCTGCGAAGCACTAATTATTTTTTATAATTTGGAGCTATGCCAAAAGTAAAAATAAAACGGAAGAGCACGGCTATTGATATGACCGCAATGTGCGACGTGGCATTCTTATTGTTGACTTTTTTTATGCTCACATCGAACTTTACGCAAAAAGAACCGGTAGTGGTGAATACTCCATCGTCAATTTCAGAGATTAAAATACCTGACCGGAACATCATTTCAATTCTGGTTGATGCGAATGGAAAGGTTTTCATTGGTATTGACGGGCAGGAAAACAGAATTCAACTTCTGACGAAAATGGGTGCTGCATATAATGTAACTTTTAGTTCCGCCGAGTTGAAAGAGTTCAGTCTGATCAATATGTTTGGCGTTCCGATAAACCTTATGAAAGCATATCTGGCACTGAAAACTGAAGAGCGTGAAATGGCAGGGAATGCAGTTGGTATCCCATGCGACTCGCTCGATAATCAGTTTAAAAACTGGGTGCGCCTGGCAAAAAGTATTAATAAGGATTACCGGATTGCAATTAAAGCTGATCAGAAAACTACATATCCGGTGATTAAAAAGTTAATGGGAGGTTTGCAGGATATTGGTGAGAGTAGGTACAATCTGCTTACAAGTCTTAAAAATGCAACTGATTATGAATAATGGAAAACTAAATAATTCATGTCTGAAATAGCTCAGGATAGTAGTAAAGTCAGAAAAAAGGGCAAGACCAGGAAGATGTCGACCAGGGTGGATTTTACACCAATGGTTGATTTGGGTTTTTTGCTTATTACATTTTTTATGTTGGCCACTACACTGAGTAAACCTCAGACAATGGAGATTGCGTTACCTTCAAAAGATAAGGTAGAGGAGAAGGATCAATCCAGTATTAAGGCTTCAAGGGCTGTAACGATTCTTCTCGGTAAAGAAAATAAGGTTTTTTACTATGAGGGCACACGTGAAAATGACATTGACCCGGTATTGATTGAGACCAACTACTCTCCGAAGGGAATCCGTCAGTTTTTAATTAAGAAAAATTATGATGTAATGGTAAAGGTTCGTGACCTTAAAAATGAAAAGGAAGCCAGGAAAATTTCGGATAAGGAGTTCGAGAAGAGAAAAGATGAGATTATCGGGGATAAGAAAGCCCCTATTGTTGTTATAAAAGGTACTGATGTTTCGTCTTACAGAAACCTTATAGATATTCTGGACGAAATGGCTATATGCAACATCGGACGCTATGCTATTGTAGATATAACACCATTTGATCTGGAGCTTTTGGCAAAAAAGAATTTCTGAAATTTGATTTCTGATGGCAGCAAATAATAATATATTTTCCAACGAATGGTGTGACCTGGTTTTTGAGGCTAAAAACCATGAATACGGTGCATATGAGCTGAGGAAAAACTCTTCAAGAAGACACTTTAAAGCTTTACTTATTGCAAGTATTGTTTTTATATTGTTAGTTTCGGCACCGGTTTTATTAAGACAGATTATGCCTAAAAAAGTTGATAAGGATGTAAGCATCAGGACACTTACTAACATTAAGATAGATAGGCCAAAGGAGGATGAAATTCTAAAGGAGCTTCCGCCTCCGCCTCCGATACGGAATACAATTAAGTTTATTCCTCCTGTAATTAAACCGGACGAGTTAATACTGGATGAAGAGCAGCCGGTAATGCAGAAGGAAGTACTTGATGCAAAAGAAGCAATTAGCAATGTTACTTTCGACAAAGGTACTGATGATGTTGCTGCACCGGTTGCAACTGTAAACAACCAGATAACAGAGGAAACCGATGAGCCTTTAGTAATTGTTGAACAGATGCCTCAATTTCCCGGAGGGGAAAATGAAATGGTGAAGTTTATACATAACAACCTCCGGTATCCTCCTCTTGCCTCTGAAAACGGGATTGCCGGTACTGTAGTCGTTAATTTTGTTATCGATAGGGAAGGGAAAATCGGGCGTATTAAGGTTGTACGCGGAATAGGAGGCGGATGTGATGAAGAAGCCGTAAGGGTTTTGGAAAAAATGCCGGCCTGGAGTCCCGGCAAACAGGGAGGCAGGACGGTACTTGTCAGCTATACAGTTCCTTTTAAATTTATCCTGCAGTAATAACTGGCTGAGATGAGGGGATGGAAAAATATTTTTTTGGTTTTTAAGGTATTTATGGCTTTGATTTATTTAGGGCTGGGAGGGACATTTTTGTTTTCCGAAATATTGCCGCTCCCGGTAAGTGATTCAGGGAGGGTTTTTATTGGTATTATATTAATATTATATGGTCTCTTTAGAATCTATTCCTATTCCAGGGTTATTAAAGCGCAAGTTGATGAAGAGTAGTTGGTTTTTATTTTTATTGCTTCTGATAACCAATAGCTGCAGGTTTTTCAAAAGTGACCCATACCGGAATACTCCCACAACTGGAATATCAAAAATATGTGCCGACGAAACATTCCGTCCGGTTATTGAAGCTGAATTGGATGTTTTCAGCGCAATATATGGCTATACTGAATTGAATGCCAAATATGTCACTGAAAATGAGGCTTTCCGTCAACTGATAAATGGAGATGTTGAGTTAATTGCTGCTTCAAGATCCTTAACTACTGACGAGAAGGCACTCTTCAGACAAAAGAGGATTTTTCCTCGCCAGACTAAAATTGCTACTGACGCCATTGCTTTGATTGTTTCCCCGTCGAACAATGATACAATTATTTCCATTAATCAGATCAAAGATATTCTCACAGGCAGGTTGGACCAGTGGAAACAGATTAATCCCGGCTCAACTTCAGGAAAAATAAAAGTTGTATTCGATAATGAGAAATCGGGAATTATCAAATATCTGGCCGATTCAATTTGCGATGGGAAATTAGCCGGCAACATGGTGTTTGCTCTTGAGTATAACCGGGATGTAATTGAATACACAAGTACCCATACCGGAGTTTTGGGTTTTATAGGTGCCAGTTGGATCAGTAATAGCAACGATTCTTTACACCTCTCATTTCACAAAAAAATAAGAGTCGTGTCTGTCAGTGATAGTTCACGACCTGATGAAAGCAATAGCTACAAGCCATATCAGGCCTACCTCCCTGATCATATTTATCCACTGACACGGGATATCTATATAATTAACACTGAGCCACGTAATGGGCTGGTAACAGGGTTCTCCTCTTTTTTGGCAAGCGATAAAGGCCAACGTATAATATTAAAATCCGGCATTCTTCCGGCAATAGCACCAACCAGGGTTATAAATGTCAGAAAGGAATTTTAATATAGATTTATACCCGCAAATAGTTCAAATACGATATTATAAAATGAAACGCAGATTTTTCCTTTTAATCCTGGTTATTTTGACGCTTCTTAATGTTTCTGCTCAGTCAAACCTTAAGTCTGGCCTATTGTATCTCAATGATAATCAATATCATCATGCACGAAATTTTTTTCTTGGCCAACTGAAAACTTCACCCGAAGATGTCAGATGTTATTGTTTACTTGGTGATTCTTATCTTGGGTTGAAATTGCCTGATAGTGCTAAATTAGTTTATCAAAAGGGTCTGTCACTTGATCCCAAGTCGCCGTTCCCACTTATAGGTATGGGAAAGATAGCTCTTTTAAAAGGGGATCACAAGGGTCAGATTGACTTTTTTGAAAAAGCGAGAAGGACCGACCGGAAAAATCCGGAAATATATTATGAAATTGTCAAGGGTTGTTTAGGGCTATCTAAAAAAGATACTGCAACGGGGCAAATATATTTAACACAAGGGATTGAACTTGATTCAAAATATGCCCCGCTGCACGTTGCTTTTGGAGATTATGAAACTGTTGGCCGCAGATTTGGAAACGCAACAAATGCTTATGAAAGGGCAATATTTTTTGATGGGTCCAATGTGCTTGCTTATCGCAAACTTGGCTTATCTCATATTTATTCACGTTCTTACCGTGATGCAATTACTGCTTTTACAAAGAGTATAGAGGTTAATAGTGATCAGATACTGGTTTACAAAAATCTTGGTGATTTGTATTATTCAGTAGGAAAATATGCAGAAGCTGAAAAGAACTATCAGATCTATATGAGTAAGGCAGAAATAAATTTTGATGATAAGGAGCGGTATGCAATCATCCTTTTCTTTAATAAAAAATTCAATGAGTCTGCAAGGCTTTTGGAAGAAGTATTGAAACAGAATTCGGATGAATCTGTACTACTTAGGATCAGGGGATATATTGCTTTTGAAACCGGAGAGTATCAGAAAGGTGTGGCATATATGGCTAAATTCTTTAAGCTTCACGATCCGGAAAAAATCATTGTTTCTGATTATATTTATTATGGCCGTTTACTGCAAAAATGTGGTAATGATACTTTTGCTATTGAAAATTACAAGAAGGCTTTGACTCGAGATTCGGCAAAGGTCGAGATTTATGAAGATCTCGCTAAACTATATGCCAGAAACAGGATGCATATTGATGCCGCATCCGCTTATAAAAAAATGATCGCAAATGGCGCAGATAAAGTTAACACATGGTTTCTGACCGGCAAGGAGTACTATTTTGAAGGTGAAGTGTACCGCACTAAATTTGATTCACTTTCTAAGCTTCTGACAGAAAGAAAGATTCCATTTCAGGATAGCGTAAATATCAGAGAAACAAAGCGGCTATATTATCACTACGCTGATAGCGCATTTACAATGGTTACTATTCTTAATCCCCGGTATGCTGGTGGCTTTATTTGGAAAGGACGAATAAACTCTCTGCTGGATCCTGAAGCATTGACTAATATCGCAAAGGAATCTTACGAAAAAGCTTCCTCAATACTCGAATCCGGCGATTCAAATAAGAATCGCCGGTCATTAATTGAATGTTATAAATACCTGGGTTCCTATTATTTTCTGAACGGTGAAAGATTCATCAAAACAGATAAGAAACAATCTGATTCATTAAGGGCCACTTCAATAAATTATTTTCGGAAGATTCTTAAACTTGATCCAAATGATGCACAGGCCCTGGATGTTTTCAGGAAGTTGAAAATTGACCTGCCCGGTTCACATTAGTGTTGTTTTAAATTTCTGATGTGGAAACAGGTAATCCCGATCTTTTAACTGGATTATATTCACCGCATTATACGAAAAAAAAGCCTGATCTTCAAACGAAAATCAGGTTTTTTATATTTTCGGGTCCGTTTTGGGTGGTGCCACCTGGAATTGAACCAGGGACACACGGATTTTCAGTCCGTTGCTCTACCGACTGAGCTATGGCACCTTGTTTTATAATGCGTGGCAAAACTAATCAAATTTTATTTGCCACCAAGCGCAGATAAAAAAAAATCAATAAAATTCAATACTTTTGCAACTTGTTCAAAACTAATTAATGGAATATTTTTCTGCCCTTTTGCCCAATGGGATCCGGTTGGTTCATAAGTGGGTTGATTCACCGGTTGCCCATTGCGGGATTATCATTAATACAGGTTCACGCGACGAGGCCCCGCACGAACAAGGTATGGCACATTTTATTGAACACACAATTTTTAAAGGTACATTTAAAAGGAAATCGTTTCATATTCTAAGCCGTCTTGATGATGTGGGTGGAGAGATGAACGCCTATACTACAAAAGAAGAGACCGCGATTCATGCATCATTTCTTACGGAATATTACCAACGGACAATAGAACTATTCAGTGATATACTGATTAACAGCACGTTCCCGGATCAGGAGCTTAAAAAGGAGAAAGATGTGATTATTGATGAAATTAATTCTTACAATGATTCTCCGTCTGAACTTATCTTTGATGAGTTTGAGGAACTGATTTTCGAAGGTCACCCGATCGGAAGGAATATACTGGGGACACCTGAAAATGTGAAGGTATTTACCCGTGAGGATATTAAGCAGTTTATGGCAATCAAATATAACACCGACCAGATGGTAATATGTTCGGTGGGAAAGATAACCGGAACGCGGTTTTTTCATCTTGCTGAACGTTACTTCAGCCCTTTCCCGGAAAATCGCCGCACTTTCAACCGCCCAAAATTCACAGGTTATATACCCCGGTTTAAGTCCATCGAAAAGGAGACTTTTCAAGCCCATTGCCTGATCGGTGGTGTGGCATATGATGTATTCCATGCCGACAGGATTGGCCTTGCCTTATTAAATAGTGTTCTGGGAGGCCAATCGGGAAATTCGAGGCTTAACCTGGCACTGCGAGAAAGAAACGGGATTGCTTATAATCTTGAGTCATCATATACCGCTTACTCTGATACGGGAACGCTGACCATCTATTTTGGAACAGATAAGGATAATCTTGATAAGGCAATTTCGCTGATCAAACGTGAGATTAAAATTCTTCAGAATAAATTACTGGGCAATATTCAGATCAGTAAAGCAAAGAAACAGATAGTCGGTCAGCTGGCAATGTCCCAGGAAAATCATGAAGATATGATGTTAACTCTTGGGAAGAGCTTTCTTATCTACAATAAAATGGATGGGCTTAATGTTATCTATAAAAAGATCGATGCACTTAATCCATCACGGATTATGAACATTGCAAATGAGATTCTGGATTTTGGGAAATTATCGGTGCTGATTTATAAATAACACTAAATCGACATTAAATGATAAAGTTAGATAAAGTTTTGGAGCAATATCTATTGTCCCATATAGAAGAAGAGAGTCCACTGATGGAGCAGATTTATCGGCAGACACAACTCAGGATGGTTAATGGCCGTATGTGCTCCGATCATTTACTGGGATCGCTTCTGGTATTGATTAGTAAGCTGGTACAACCATTAAGAATCCTGGAGATCGGAACATACACTGGTTACTCTGCATTGTGTCTGATCAGGGGTTTGAGTGAAGGAGGATTACTTCATACAATAGAGATTAATGAAGAGTTGAAGAATTTGGCTACCTCCTTCTTTGATGAGTCCGGAATGAGAGATCGCATTATTCAGCATATAGGTGATGCCGGGGAAATTGTTCCCAAACTGGATGAGAGGTTCGATCTTGTTTTTATTGATGCAGATAAGCGGAAATATTTATCACACTACAACCTTGTATTTCCAAAAGTAACAATTGGCGGAGTAATTATTGCAGACAACACTTTTTGGGGAGGCAAAGTTGTTCAGCACGTTAAACATGCTGATGAACAAACAATTGGTATTATGCAGTTTAATGATTTTGTAAAAGACGATCCACGCGTCGAAACTTTTATCATTCCTGTCAGGGATGGAATCACAGTTCTCCGTAAAGTTTCTGAATAGTTTCTTCATCACTACATTACATTATTAACTAAAAGTTGCTCAAATTTTCGTATCTTTCCATAAGCTAATTTCATGAGCCTATGAAAGAGGAATTTCTCCATTTTATCTGGAAACATAAATTATATAGTGACAATTCCCTTTTCACAAATGAAGGTGAATTGATTCAGATTGTCCATCCCGGAATACAAAACATACATGCGGGCCCCGATTTCTTTGATGCCAGGTTACGGATTGGAGCCACTTTCTGGGCTGGGAATATCGAAATACATCTCAGGGCATCAGATTGGAACAGACATGGGCATCAGAATGATCCGGTATACAGAAACACAATTCTTCATGTTGTGGCTTTGGCTGACGCCCAGGTTTGTAATGATTCAGGTTCGAAAGTGCCTGTTATGGTGATAAAATGGCCTGAATGGATTGAAAATAATTACGAAACCCTTTTACGAAGTCACGATTGGATAGGATGTGCTTCAATGTTGTATCAGGTTGACCCTTTCAGAATCAGATTTTTTCTTAACGGACTTGTTATTGAAAGGTTAAAGCAAAAAATTGATGCCATCAGTACTCTTCTGTCAGAAACAAAAGAAGATTGGGGTGAAACATTTTATTGCCTGCTGGCCCGGAGTTTTGGCCTGAGGGAGAATACACTCCCTTTTGAGTTGCTTGCGCGTTCATTACCTCAGTCAGTGCTGGCACATCATCACGACTCGTTATTTCAGATTGAGGCTCTCCTTTTTGGACAGGCAGGATTACTGGGAGAGGAACTTTTCGGCGACAAGTACTATATTGAACTGCGAAATGAGTACCGTTTTCTGGCTTTGAAGTGGGGGTTAAAAGCTGTACCGGGCCATCTCTGGAAATTTATGAGAATGCATCCGGGAAATTTTCCGACGATCAGAATTGCGCAATTCGCTAAACTTATTTATAATTCAAGGGGGCTTTTTTCTGCTGTGATTGATTCTGCCAATCTTGAAGACCTGAAGAACCTGTTTACTGTTACTGCTTCAGATTACTGGGACAATCATTACAGCTTTAATAAACCTTCAGTTTACAGGAAAAAGGTGTTTGGCGAACAGATTTTCAGTCTAATTGTAATAAATGTTGTGGTTCCATTCTATTTTCTGTTTGGTGAAAGTCAAAATAAACTAATTTTGAAGGATAGAGCACTTGAAATACTTGAACAGATACCTGCTGAAAATAACAGTCTGATAAAAAGGTGGGCAGGAACAGGTGTAGTGGCGGTAAATGCCCTCGAATCGCAGGCTTTGCTACAGTTGCAGCGAAACTATTGTGAACCAAAAAGATGCCTTTACTGTACTATCGGACATAAAATAATATTGCATGAACCAGTTTGAACAACGTACATCAAAAACTTTCAGAATTGCTGTAATATTAGTATCTTCTGTGTTTGTATGCGGTTTACTCGGTTTTCATTTTATTGAGGGATACGGATTTGTTGACTCTTTATACATGACCGTCCTTTCTATTTCGACGGTTGGTTTTGAGGTGGTCAGTCCTTTGTCCCCGGAAGGGAAGTTGTTTGTTTCATTTTTAATTATTTTTAGTCTGGGAAGCTTTACCTTTGTTGGGTCAAGTATAGTCAGGTTTTTTCTCGATGGTGAATTTGTAAAAAAATTAAAAACTAACAGGGTGAGCAAAAGGATTGAAAGATTGACCGATCACGTGATTATATGCGGGTATGGTCGTAATGGTGAGCAGGCAGCACTTGAACTGACTGATCATAACCATCCGTTTGTGATCATAGAACGGAGGGAAAATGTCATTTCACGAATTCAGGATGATCCTAACCTTCTTTATATTCAGGGTGATGCCACGAATGAGGAGGTTCTTAGAACTGCAGGGATTGACCATGCAAAAGCTTTAATAGCTACCACGCCAAACGATGCAGACAATATGTTTGTTGTTCTTACAGCCCGAAGTATGAATCCTGATCTGACAATCATCAGCAGGGCTTCTGAAATCGGTTCGGACACCAAACTGAGGAGGGCAGGAGCTACTAATGTGATTATGCCGGAAAGGATGGGAGGACAGCGAATGGCACGTTTGGTTACTCAACCCGATGTGGTTGAATTTATGGAATATATTTTGCTTCAGCGTAATCGCGACATCAGTATCCACGAAGTGAACTGCATGCATATGTCCGTATCAAAACAGGGAAAAACAATTGGTGAATTGAACCTCTCAAATGTTACAGGTACAACTATAATAGGACTGAAGAATAAGGATGGTAAATATTTTTTTAATCCGGGAGCCGATTATGTGCTAAGTTTGCCTGACCAGCTATTTGTACTTGGATCGCCAGAACAAGTCCGGAATCTCAACAATTTTCTGACAGGGGAAATGTAAGTTTGAGCAAAAACTATCTGTAATATAAGTCTTTGATAACTATTTAAAACTATGTAGGTATTATGGGATAATTTTGTACTTTTGTGCTGGTTTTTTAATTAATGTTGATCCGTTGTTATCGAACCCGAATACTACGGCGCAATGATTGTATTATTTTTAAATTATAAGTAATGTATTTAACTACTGAAAAAAAGCAGGAGATTTTTGAAAAGTATGGTGTTAGCGCCACTAACACAGGTTCCGCAGAAGGACAGATTGCACTTTTCTCCTTTCGGATTAGTCACCTTACAGAACATCTGAAAGTAAATAAAAAAGATTTTGGTACCCAGCGTGCGCTTATCGGGTTAGTTGGTAAACGCCGTTCGCTACTTGATTACCTGAAACGAAAACACATTGACCGTTATCGTGCTATTATTAAAGACCTCAATCTTCGTAAATAAACAACTTTCTTAAAAGGCAATTTCCGGATTGCCTTTTTTCGGATATTTAAAGCCCCACCCATTTGTTTTTAGTATTAATAAAATTATTCTTTTAAATTATGTACAAAGCTGTAAGTAGAACAATTGATCTGGGCGATGGACGTACAATCAGCATCGAGACCGGGAAATTGGCAAAACAAGCCGACGGATCTGTTGTGGTAAAAATGGGTGATACAATGTTGCTCGCTACTGTGGTTTCTGCACTTGAAGCTGCTGAGAACGTCGATTTCATGCCACTTTCGGTTGATTACCGTGAAAAATTCTCTGCAGCCGGACGATTCCCGGGCGGATTTCTTAAAAGGGAAGGCCGGCCATCTGATGATGAAATTCTGACCGCCCGTTTAGTTGACCGCGTTCTACGTCCTTTATTCCCTGATAATTACCATGCAGAAACGGTTGTTATGATAACCCTGATCTCATCCGGGAAAAATGAAATGCCGGATTGCCTGGCCGGATTAGCTGCATCATCCGCACTTGCGGTTTCAGATGTTCCGTTTAACGGTCCGATTTCAGAAGTACGTGTTAGCAGGATTGATGGCAATTTTGTTATTAACCCTTCAGCAGAACAACTTGCCACCGCCGATATTGACATTATGGTAGGGGCATCGTATGATAACATTATGATGGTAGAGGGTGAGATGGACGAAGTTTCGGAAGAAGAAATGCTTGATGCCATCAAATTTGCACACGACAATATTAAGATGCATTGCAAAATACAACTGGAACTGGCGGCCGAAATAGGCGTTACGAAACGTGAATATTGCCATGAGCTAAATGACGAGGTACTTCGGGAACTAATCTGGAAAGAAACTTATCAGAAGGCTTACAATACAGCCCGCTTGCTTATAAATGACAAGCATTTGCGCGTTAGTTCATTCGCGAAAATAAAGGAAGATTTTGTAACTCTCCACAGCGAAGGCAAAGAGTCTTCCGGGATAAATATGGGACTGATTTCCAGATATTATCACGATGTTGAAAAAGAAGCAATGCGAAGAATGATCCTTGATGACGGAATACGTCTTGATGGTCGTTCCACAACACAGATCCGGCCGATATGGGGTGAAGTATCATATTTACCAGGGTCGCATGGTTCTGCAATTTTCACCCGGGGTGAGACACAATCACTGACCAGTGTCACTTTAGGAACCAAGATGGATGAGAAAATAATTGATAATGTTACCCTCAAAGGAAGGGAACGCTTTTTATTACATTATAATTTCCCTCCATTTAGTACTGGTGAAGCAAAAGTCCCGCGGGGTCTTTCCCGTCGTGAAATCGGACATGGGAATTTGGCCCACAGGGGACTAAAACGGATGATACCGGAAGGATTCCCTTATATTGTCCGTATAGTTTCAGATATTCTTGAATCTAACGGTTCGTCATCAATGGCAACCGTCTGTGCCGGAACCATGGCTATGCTCGATGCAGGTATTCAACTGAAAAGAGCTGTTTCAGGGATTGCAATGGGGCTTATCACAGATAAAGGATCTGATAAATTTGCCATTCTCTCCGATATTCTTGGTGATGAGGATCATCTTGGAGATATGGACTTCAAGGTTACAGGTACGATAAAAGGGATTACTGCTACCCAGATGGATATTAAAGTTGAAGGTTTGTCCTATGAAGTCATGGCTAAAGCTTTGCAACAGGCAAAAGAGGGCCGGTCCCATATACTTGATAAACTACTTGAGGTGATCAGCGAACCCCGCGAAGATTACAAACCGAATGTCCCGCGGATTTTTACAATGATGATCCCGAAAGATATGATCGGGCCCGTTATTGGTCCTGGTGGTAAAATTATTCAACAGATTCAGGCTGATACCAAGGCGACAATTTCAATCGAAGAGATCGATGATCTTGGCCGAATTGAGATCAGTGCCCCCGATAAGGACGCAATAGAGGCAGCAATTGCCAGAATACGTGCAATTGTTGCAATCCCCGAGGTTGGAGAAATTTACAAGGGGAAGGTGAAGTCTATCGTGCAATTTGGGGCCTTTGTTGAAATAATGCCCGGGAAAGAGGGACTTTTGCACGTTTCGGAAATAGACTGGAAACGGATCGAAAACCCTGAAAGCGTTTTAAAGGTAGGCGATATCGTTGAGGTTAAACTGCTCGAAGTCGATCAGTGCTCCGGAAAACTTAAACTTTCCCGCAAAGCTTTACTTCCAAAGCCTGAAGGACATGGTGAAGGTGAAAAAAGCAATCGCGGTGCCCACCATGAACGTACTGAAGTGAAAGAACCTGGACATAGTCATTCACTGAAGAAGCCAAATCAATAAATTAGTTAAAGGAAGATAGTCATAAGATAAAGCATCAGCTAATCGCCAGGAACACCATGGGCTCCCAATCTTTAGTGTTCCTTGCGGTTAAAAGGGTATTTTGAATTCCCTTTTTTAGTCCTGTTATTTTTTGTAAATTCGAAACTTATAAGAATTTATTTTATGAGTATTGATTATCTGGTAATTGAGGGGAATATAGGTGCCGGAAAAACAACCCTTGCAACATTGCTGAGTGTTGATCTTAACAGCAAACTAATCCTGGAAAGATTCTCTGATAATCCGTTTTTGCCTAAGTTTTATGCCGACCCGGCCAAATATTCATTTCCACTTGAACTCACTTTTCTCGCGGAACGTTACACTCAATTAAAAAATGATCTTGCAAGCCGTGATCTTTTTCACGAACTAACGATCACCGATTACTATTTCATGAAATCTTTGATCTTTGCCCGGAATACCCTCGCCCCCGACGAGTATAATCTCTACCGCAGGTTTTTTGACATAATTTACGAGCGATTACCAAAGCCGGACCTTTATGTATATTTACATTTACCTGAAAATCTGCTTATCGAAAACATCAGGAAGCGTGGCCGTGACTATGAACAATCGATCGAATATGGCTACCTTAAGACAATCAGGGAGGGATATTTCAATTTTTTTTCCCAGCAGACTGATTTTCCTGTATTAATCATTGATATATCAAATATTGATTTTGTTAAAAACAATTCAGATTATCAACTAATTAAGGATTTAATATTCAGGAATAAATTTTCCGGCAGAATCAACCGTGCCCTTTTTAAAAATGATATTGTTTAATTCATTTAAATTGTTAAAATTGTTTTTTTTTAACATTAAAAGATTGTATTTTTGTACTTAGAGGAAAAAAACTGACAATTAATTCATCAATCATTTATTGTATGAGAAATTTTAGATTCTGTTATTTGGTTTTATTCATTTTTGGCACTTTTGTTCTAATGAGCTGTGCATCCCTGAAAAAAATGAAGAAGGAAGCCGGGAAAATGAGTTATTCCGTTGTTCCGGAAACGCTTGAAGCTCACAATGGCAAGGTTGACATGGCATTGCAGGGAAGTATACCAGGGAAATATTTCCTGAAAAAAGCCTCAATAGTCGCAACACCTGTGTTGATCACGCCAGAAGGTGAGAAATTTTATGAACCTTTCTTCCTTCAGGGCGAATTGGTAAAGGCCAATAATAAGGTTATTAACTTTGCCGGCGGCGGTAGTGTGTCTTCTAAGGGAGCTATTCCTTATGAAAATTCAATGCGCAAGTCGGAACTGGTCCTGAAGATTCGTGCTTCCAAGGGGCGTAAATCGCTTGATTTTGACCCTATTAAACTGGCAAATGGCGTTATTGCCACAAGTACACTTGTAGATAACAGTCCACTCACCATTCTTGGTTTCCAGAAAAGGAAAAATACAACAGGAATCTATGACCCTACAATAGATAAGTTCCAAAGGATTGTGCCTGATAAATATGTTGCAGATCTTATCTATTTGATTAACAGCTCCGAAGTTCGCAAACAGGAACTCACCAAGGACGAGATCAAACAATTGAGTAAGTATGTAACAGATGCTTATAAAGCTGATCGTAAGGAGCTTAAAGGGGTGGAAATATCAGCTTATGCATCTCCTGATGGCAAATTGGAGTTAAATACTAAGCTTTCTGAGAAGCGCGAAGGTTCGACAACTAAGGTTATTGAATCGGATTTTAAAAAGAGTAAAGTTAAGACTGAACTCAAAGCGAGATATACTCCGGAAGATTGGGATGGCTTCAAAGAGTTGATGGAAAAGTCAACAATCCAGGATAAAGAGTTGATCCTTCGGGTACTCTCTATGTATTCCGACCCTGAAGTGCGCGAACGCGAAATTAAAAACCTCTCAGCTGCTTTTACTGCTGTCGCCAGCGATATACTGCCGAAATTGCGCAGGTCAAAAATCACCGCATCTGTCAATTTGATAGGTCGTACAGATGAAGAGATTAGCGCGCTGGCAATAAACGATCCTTATAAACTGAATCAGGCAGAACTTCTATATGCAGCGACACTGACAACAAATCTTCAGACTCAGAAAACTATTTTTACCAATTTCACCAAGGTCTTTTCTGATGATTGGAGGGGTTACAACAATCTGGGAGGTGTCCTGTTTGCACTTGACGATGTTGATGGTGCTTCCGCTAATATGGAGAAGGCCGATAAATCAGATCCTAAAAATCCGATTATCCAGAATAATCTTGGGTGTGTTGAACTCAAGAAGAAAAATCTGGCTAAAGCGGAAGTGCTTTTTGGAGCTGCAACAGGTGCCGGGAAAGAGGTGAGCGAGAACCTTGGCATCGTCAAAATTATACAGGGTCAATATGAAACTGCAACAAAACTTTTTAACGACGAATCGCAAAATGTCGCCAATCATGCTTTGGCCCAGTTGTTGACTAACGACAATAATGGTGCCTTACGGACGTTAAATGCTGCTACGGTTGAGTCTGCCCGGATTTCATATCTCAAGGCAATAATTGGCGCACGTACGGCAAAAACAAGTATGATGTACGAGAACCTTGGTAACGCTGTGAAAAAAGATCCTGCTTTCAAGGCCTTGGCCAAAACTGATCTTGAATTTGCAAAGTATTTCGAAGATCAGAATTTTAAATTGATTTTAAATTAATCAAGATATTAGTAAAAAATAAAAGGGGGCTTAATCCGGCTCCCTTTTTTTTGCTTCAATGTGAACCTCCCAATAATAATTGGTGTTCACTTCTCAATAGTAATTCGGGCATCTACTGCAACAATATTATCCCCTTTGCCTATCAATGGATTAATATCCATCTCTTTGATTTCGGTTGCAAATCGAAGCATCGAAGATAGCCGCATGATAATTTCAGCAAATTTATACCTGTTTACACCTGGTTTTCCCCTGAATCCTTTAATCATAGGATAAGCTTTAAGATTCCTTATCATTGACAAGGCTTCGTCAAATGTAAGCGGTGCGAGCCCGGATGTAACATCTTTTAGTACCTCGACAAAGATTCCACCGATCCCGCAGAGAAGGATATGACCGAATTTCGGTTCATATTTTGCCCCTATAAACAGTTCTGTCCCCTCTGCATGCTCCGCAATTATAATAGCTGATGTGTCAGGAATTGACATCATCCTGTTAAATTCAAACCGGATCGTCTCGTCGGATCGTATATTGAGCGAGACTCCACCGACATCGGTTTTGTGAATAGGACCAACAACTTTCATAACCACGGGAAATCCAATCATGTGAGCTGCCTTAATAGCCTCTTCAACTGTAGAAACAATTTCTTCTTTTACATAAGGAATAGATGCAGCACTAAGCAGGGCATGAATTTTGTCCGGATGTAGCTGACCTGTCCGGCAACTATCGATTATTCGCCTGATCATTGGAACATCAACCCCGACGGGTATAACACTTTCATTGGAAGGGGCCGGAGTACGGTATACACGTGTTAACGCCCTTCCTAACAACACTTCGTCCGGGAAGTTAATATTGCCATGTGATAAAAAATAGGCCAGATCCTTTTTAACGCTCATTACAGAGGGCAAAATAGGGTAAATTGGTTTCTTACATATCTTCATCTTTTTATCAAGTACCTCATAAACATCTTTTACTGAGGTTAGTCCGGAACTTCCGAAGATAACTGCCATACCGTCGATCTCACTGAAATCATTTTCACATGAATCGATAATTTCACCCAATTGTTCGGCAGTCCCTGTAGCTAAAAAATCGATTGGATTCTCGACAGATGAACCGGGAAATAATTTCTCTCTTAACCTCTCTTTAAATTGTGAATCAGCAAGACGAGGAATATTCAGTCCTCCGGCTTCAAGGGCATCAGTCAGCATTACTGCCGGCCCTCCGGCATGAGTAATAATAGCCATGTTTTTGCCTTCCAGTTTTTTAGTCATCAAAATTCCGGCCACGGTGGTCAGTTCTTCCCTTCCATAACACCTTACAATACCTACTTTCCGAAAAAGTGCTTCCACTGCCAGATCAGAATTTGCTATTGCCCCGGTATGCGAAGTAGCCGCCCTGCTTCCTGCAGAAGAGCTTCCGGCTTTGATAGCCGCTAACCGGAACCCTTTGTTGACCAGTGATCTTGCATGATAAAGGAATTTGTCCGGATTGTTGATAGTTTCAATATATAAAAGTTTTACCCTCAAAGATAGCTCTTCTTCTGAATGTAGGTCCCAATACTCCAGAACCTCTTCTATTCCAATCTGAGCGGAATTTCCAACCGAAATTACGCGCGAAAAGTGTAATCCTTTCGGAATTGCTGATTCGATGATAAATACTGCCGTAGCTCCCGAACCGGATACAAAGTCGCACCCACCCGATTCAAGCTTGGGTATGGGGGTTGTAAAAACACCTGCATAGTCAGGTGTCAGAACTCCGATACAATTGGGACCAATAAGGCAACCTCCCGTTTTCTTCACCGAATCAACCATCTTTTTTTCAAGGGTTGCACCTTCGGCGCCTGTTTCGCTAAATCCACCGGATATCACAATGAAAGCACGTACATTTTTAGTGGTGGCCAGAATTTCAACTATTTCAGGACAACTTTTAGCCGGAATCGCGAGAATAGCCAAATCAATTTCAGGCAAGTCTTCAACTGTATTAAAAGTTGTAACACCCTGTACAGCTGTATCATTTGGGTTAAAAGCGAACAAGCGGCCTTTATATTCGTGTTCAATAAGGTTTTTAAGGATTTTTCCGCCAGGTTTGGTAATATTATTTGATGCACCAACTACCAAAATACTCTCCGGAGCTAACAATTGTCTGTTCAACATGGTTTTGCCTGATTAATTTATTTTAAATCAAACATACTGGAATATTGGATAAATACAAATGAGATCAATCAGTGCAGTAAGAAAAAAAGCTGAATTACCTGATTGAATTGACTCAGAAATTATTTTCTAAATTTGACCAATGGAAAACGGAGAACAAAAGATATTTGTCTGGTGCAATTTTTCGGAAGGAATGGACGATGCAATCTTGCATGGAATGATGATAGCATTAACACTCGGGAAAGAGCTTTGTCTTTTTCACCTGTTAAACCGAAAAATTCATGAGAGCAGTGTTATTGCCGAGGCACTTTTACGGGGTATTGCTTCCAGAATTCTGCCATCAACATCAAATATCAGGATCAGGTATTTAGTCAGGGACCAGAATATTGTTGACAGCCTTAAGGATATGGCTGAGCTTTTTGAATGTCTGGTCCTTGTCGGCCATAAAAAATCGGTACCACAACTTTTGCCCGTGCTGCAATATGCGCCGTTCCCATTTCTCTTCGTATCGGCAAAAACGGATATTGACAAAATCTATCAACATATTGTTGTGCCGGTTGGCTATATGAAAAAAAGCAAAGACCTTGCCCTGTGGTCAAGTTATCTTGGCAGGCATAACGGTGCAATGATCGATATTTTTCTTGCTGACGAAGGATGGGGCGCAGATCAGAAGACGGTGAAGAGTAATCTCTTTTCAATCAAACGACTTTATGAAAAATTCAAATTTCCGTTCCAGGTGATTGAAAGTCATACCCCTACATGGAAACTTCAAAAGGCATCACTCAACCACGCTTTGGGTTTAAAATCAGGTATGCTTATCATTGCGGCGAGTTTCAAGGCAACAATTATCGATTCCCTGCTTGGGTTGACAGAGGAAAAAGTCATTGATAAATCGGGTGAATTGTCGATTATGTGCGTAAACTCCAGGCGGGATTTTCATACATTTTGCGGATAGACAGGGGTAGTTAATTATTGAATTGAATAAAAAAATTGCAAGAAACAGAATTGCCTACAATTTAAATTAATACATTTGCCGCTTCATTTCCAAAATGTAAGTGGAAGTGATATTTATGACTGACTTAGATTGAAATAAAATTTAGATATGGAAAGTAGCGCACTATTAGTCTTTTTTTTAGCAGCAATTACTCTCGTAGGATTGGCGATGCTTTTTTCGAGTTACATTCCCCCAACTTCGGTCAATGCAGTAAAATTTGAACCTTACGAATGTGGTATAGAGACCATTGGTGATGCCTGGCTTCAATACACCGTCGGTTATTATTTATTTGCTATTTTGTTCCTGATATTTGACGTGGAAACTATTTTTCTTTTTCCATGGGCTATTGTTATGAGAAATTCGGGTTTAACCGGTTTTATTGAAATCCTGATCTTCTTTGCAATTTTAGGACTGGGTCTGTTGTATGGATGGAAAAAACATGCGTTAAGATGGGAATAAGTAAGATGAGTGATTTCGATAAGAATGACTATCCTATAATTGCTGAATATGAGGGTGGTAGTATCATATTGGCACAGCTGGACGCACTTGTAAACTGGGCTCGGGCAAATTCATTGTGGCCATTAACTTTTGGTACAAGGTGCTGTGCTATAGAAATGATGGCAGCAGGTGCTTCACGCCACGATTTTGCCAGGTTTGGCACGGAAGTGGCAAGGGCCACACCTCGTCAGGCTGATATGATTATTATTTCAGGTTCAATAAATTACAAGATGGCTCCTGTCCTTCGGCGTCTTTATGACCAGATGGCTGACCCAAAGTATGTTATCGCAATGGGTGCATGTGCAGTTTCCGGCGGACCGTTCTACTATAACTCTTATGCCATTGTTAAAGGTGCCGATCACGTGATCCCTGTTGATGTTTATATTCCCGGATGTCCACCCAGACCTGAAGCTTTGCTTTTTGGTATCATGCAGTTGCAAAAGAAAATTAAGCGCAAAAAAAACTTTGGAAAGATAAAAGACCCCGGAATAAAACCAATTATATCTGATCAGACTACTCTTTAAAAATAAAAGTTCAAATGACCAATGAGGAATTAAAATCTTATCTGGCCGGAAGGTTTTCCGATGCAGAAATTGTACTTGGAAATCAATATGTTGAGATGACTGTCAAAGATGACATGCTTCATGAAACCGCTGTCCTGTTGAAAGAAATTGAAGAAGCTTCTTTTGATTATCTTTTCTGTCTTACAGGTGTGGATTATACTGAAAATATGGCAATCATTTACCATCTTGAGTCAACAAGGTACCGGCATGTTATGGTGCTTAAAGTGAGGACCAAAGATAGAGTTAATCCGGTAATCGACACATTAAGTGATGTTTGGATAACAGCGAAATACCACGAACGGGAAGTTTACGACCTGCTGGGGGTCCAATTCAATAATCATACTGATTTACGCCGCCTGTTTCTGGAAGACGGTTGGGGTTTTCCGCTGCGAAAAGATTATGTGGACGAAATAAGAATTGTAGAACGTTAGAATTATGTCCGAAATTAGAGAGGTCATTATAAATACCGACAGGCTCAGAACCGATGAATATCTGGTAAATATGGGTCCGCAGCATCCCTCTACTCACGGGGTATTACGTATGCTTGTCAGACTGGAGGGTGAAAAAGTTCTTAATATACAGCCACATGTTGGCTATATCCATAGCGGGATTGAGAAGATGTGTGAAGCATTGACATATCCACAGATTATTCATCTCACCGACCGGATGGATTATCTTTCGGCTCACATGAACAACGAAGCAGTAGCTTTGTGTGTTGAGAACGCGCTTCAGGTTGAGGTTCCCGACAGAGTGAAATATATTCGTACAATAATGGACGAATTAAGCCGTCTTGCCTCCCATCAATTGTGGTGGTGCGTTTTGGGAATGGACATGGGTGCACTTACTACTTTTTTCTATGGTCTGCGTGACCGCGAAATGATCCTCGACATTTTTGAAGAGACCTGTGGGGCGAGATTAACAGTAAACTATAATACACCTGGCGGATTAATGTTTGACATTCACCCTAATTTTCAAAAGCGGGTCAAGGATTTCATTAAATACTTCAGGACCAAGCTGCCAGAGTATGATCAGTTGCTTTCAGGGAACGTTATCTTCAGGGAACGTACAGGCGGAATTGGTCATCTCTCCCTTTCAGATGCAATTGATTATGGCGTAACCGGTCCCTCCGGCAGGGCATCCGGTTTCTCGTGCGATGTTCGTAAACATCAGCCTTACAGTGCTTATCCTTTGGTGAAATTTAATGAGATTATTGATCTGAGATGTGATACGCTTGCCCGTTATGAGGTAAGAATCAAAGAGATGTATGAGTCTTTATCTATTCTCGAGCAGTTGATAGATAATATACCTGAAGGAGAATATGCAGTGAAAATGAGAGGTGTTTTGAAACTTCCGGAAGGAGAATTCTACCAGCGTGTGGAAACTGCGAGGGGTGAATTTGGTGTATTTATCATAAGCGACGGGAAGAAAAATCCTTACCGTTTAAAATTCCGCTCACCTGGTTTCTCTAACCTGTTTGCTCTGAATTCAATGGTTAAAGGGCATAAAATAGCCGATCTGGTTGCCATTATGTCGACCCTTGACCTTGTAATACCTGATATTGACCGGTAAAAAAAATATTGATGATCAACACTGACGCTTAAGATATCTTCTATATGGCTTTCAATTTTTACGATTTTACAAATTTCACTCACAATATTCATGTGGGATTGAACGAAAGCTTCTCACCTTTTGCTGCCACAACTATTGAGTGGTTAATTGTGGGGACTTCTTACCTTTTGTTTGTTGCTCTGTTTGGATTGTTATTGGTTTATGCTGAACGGAAGGTTTGCGCAGCTTTCCAGCAGCGACTGGGCCCGATGAGGGTTGGCCCCTGGGGTTTGCTCCAAACGATTGCAGACTTCATAAAATTGTTAATGAAAGAACTGATTATGCCAAGGAAGGCGGATAAATTTCTATATAACATTGCCCCTTTTATAGTTATCATAGCCTCTTTTCTTGCAATATCGGTGATCCCATTTGCCCCAGGCCTGCAGTCGCTCGATTTTGATATTGGTGTTTTCTACCTCACAGCAGTTTCGTCAGTTGGAGTAATCGGTATCCTGCTTGCAGGTTGGTCGAGCAACAACAAATATTCACTTATTGGGGCCATGCGAAGCGGTGCCCAGATTTTAAGTTACGAACTATCTGTTTCGCTTTCACTTCTGACGATGGTTGTATTTGCCGGATCGATGCAGTTCTCCACAATTGTGGAAGGGCAACGGGATGCCTGGTTTATATTTTCAGGGCATATACCGGCTATAATTGCTTTTATTGTGTTTGTTGTTGCAGGAACAGCAGAAACCAACCGCGGTCCTTTTGACCTTGCAGAAGCTGAATCAGAACTAACTGCAGGATTCCATACAGAATACTCAGGAATAAAATTTGCATTTTTCTTCCTGGCCGAATACATCAATCTTTTCATTATTTCCGGTGTTGCAACAACGGTATTTTTGGGTGGGTGGATGCCTTTGCACTTTGGCAATTTTGAATCTTTTAATCATGTAATGGATTTTATCCCTCCGGTTGTGTGGTTTTTTATGAAAGTTTTCGGGGTTATTTTTATAATTATGTGGTTCAAATGGACTTTCCCGCGACTGCGTGTTGACCAGATATTAACCCTTGAGTGGAAATATCTTCTTCCCATCAACCTGGCCAATATTTTGCTTATGGCTCTGGTTGTCCTGACAAAATTTCATTTTTAATTGATTTATAGGCAGATATGAAGTCTTTTATCGAATATATTATTTCTATCTTCAAAGGATTGTGGACACTTTTAATAGGGATGAAAGTGACCGGAAAATACTTTTTTACGCCCTGGAAAAATGTTACGCAGCAATACCCCGAAAATCGGAACAAACTTGTCATGTTTGAACGCTTCCGTGGCGAGGTGATCATGACCCACAATGCCGGTAATGAACACAAATGTACTGGTTGCGGTATTTGCGAAATCAATTGTCCGAATGGTTCGATTGAAATAATTTCAAAATCGGCATTGACTCAGGAGGGGAAAAAGAAGCGGATAATTGATCAGCATATTTATCACCTGGGGATGTGCACGTTCTGCAATCTTTGCGTAAAGGCATGTCCAACCGGTGCTATTGTGATGGGACAGAATTTTGAACATGCAGTCTGGGATCGCACCCAACTTATCAGGGTGTTGAATAAACCGGGATCGAAGATTTCGGAAGGTGTTAAGGAATAAGACAAAATTTTGCAGGATCAGTTCGATTCAGAATTTTTAAAGAGTAAGTATTATGGTTTATGAAGTAATGTTTTATCTGATTGGTACAATGATTCTGGTTTTTTCGGTACTAACCGTAACAAGCAGGAGAATTTTAAGAGCGGCGGTCTATCTGCTGTTTGTTTTGATTTCAACGGCCGGATTATATTTCATGTTGAATTATAACTTTCTGGCTGCTGTACAGCTGACAGTTTATGCCGGAGGAATAGTGGTGTTGATCATCTTTTCAATCCTGCTGACCAGCCATCTCAGCGAAAGGGCAGTAATGGCCCCGCTTAAGCAGAGTCTTTTGTCAGCACTTGCAACATTGGCCGGGGCAACCCTGACCATGATGACAATCCTGAGGTTTAGCTTTATTCCATCCGGCAGTGCCGGCCCCCAGTTAACCATTACTGATATTGGAAGTTCCCTGGTATCTTATAAAAGAGATGGTTATGCACTACCTTTCGAGGTTATATCTGTCCTTTTACTAGCGGCAATGATAGGTGCCATTGTTGTGGCTAAAAAGGAGAGAACAATTAAAAATTAAATTTGATAATCGACTTGCTGTTAGATTATTTGGTAATTAACAATCAATATGATCCAAAACATTCCACTCAGTTATTTTTTAGTAATCAGTACAATGATGTTTTTCATAGGCATCTATGGTTTTCTCACTCGCAGAAACCTGATTACTATGCTTATGTCTGTCGAGTTAATTCTTAATTCAGTCAATATCAATTTTGTTGCATTTAACCGCTACCTCTATCCGCAACAGCTTCAGGGTCACTTTTTTATGCTGATTGTCATTGCAGTGGCAGCAGCAGAGGCAGCAGTAGCAATCGCAATTATTATCAATATATATCGCAATTTTAAATCAATCGATGTGGAAAATGTCGATGAGATGAAATACTGAAAATATTTTAAACGAAAAGAGAATCATAAGTTATGGGCGATTATACATACACTATACTCATTCCGCTGATCCCGTTATTTGTTTTTTTGTTCCTTGGACTCCTGGGACATAAAATGAAACCGTTTGTTACCGGATTGATAGGAACAGTTGGACTTGGGATTTCAGCTATCTTGTCTTATATAACTGCTTTTCAATATTTTATTGCAGGTCATGTTCACGGTACCGGTTACGCTTCAATAAAAGGTTTTGAGATTGCCTGGCTACATCTTACCGAAAAACTCACTATACATCTTGGAGTTTTAATCGACCCGATCTCTGTTATGATGCTTGTCGTAATAACTACAGTATCGTTGATGGTACATATTTACAGCATTGGATATATGAAAGGTGATCCCGGATTTTACCGTTTTTTCTCATTCCTCTCATTGTTCAGTTTTTCAATGCTGGGTTTAGTGCTTGCAACCAATATCTTTCAGATGTATATTTTCTGGGAGTTAGTAGGAGTTTCATCTTTTCTTCTGATTGGATATTATTATGAAAAGCCAAGTGCAGTTGCCGCCTCGAAAAAAGCATTTATTGTTACACGTTTTGCTGATCTTGGGTTTTTGATCGGTATTCTGATGTTATCATTCAATACAGGTACCTTCGATTTCCAGACCCTGACAGATCCAAACGGACCGGCAATTGCTCAGGCAGGTGGTGTAGCTTTCATGGGAATGTCTGTTTTAACCTGGTCGTTGATTTTTATATTTGTTGGCGGTGCCGGAAAATCGGCGATGTTTCCGTTTCATATCTGGCTACCTGATGCCATGGAAGGCCCAACACCGGTATCCGCATTAATTCATGCGGCTACAATGGTTGTAGCAGGTGTTTATCTCGTAGCACGGCTTTTCCCGGTTTATGCATTGGGAGCCCCTGATGCGCTGATGGTTGTGGCCTGGGTAGGAGGATTTTCCTCTATTTTTGCTGCCGTGATTGCCTGTACCCAGACTGATATAAAAAGAGTACTGGCTTTTTCCACGATGTCACAGATTGGATATATGATGCTTTCACTCGGAGTTTCAGGCTATGGAGGTGAAGAAGGCCTGGGCTTTATGGCTTCGAATTTTCACCTTTTCACCCATGCAATGTTTAAAGCATTGCTATTCCTGGGAGCCGGAGCTGTAATCCACGCTGTTCACAGCAACGAAATAGGGGAGATGGGAAACCTTCGCAAATATCTGCCAATAACTCACATTACCTTTTTGATTGCCTGCCTGACTATTGCCGGAATTCCACCATTTTCGGCTTTTTTCAGTAAAGATGAAATTCTTGCCGCAGCATTTCACAGCAATAAGCTTCTATTTGCAATTGAATATATTGTAGCCGGTTTAACAGCTTTTTACATGTTCCGGCTTTATTACGGGATATTCTGGGGAAAAAATACCCATTATCACCACACACCCCACGAAGCACCCAAAGTAATGACAATTCCCCTGATGTTTCTGGCTTTTGGCTCTGTATTTGCCGGATTCATACCCTTCCATGATTATGTTACTTCCGATGGATTAGGTTTTGAATCCAAAATAGATTGGTTTATCGCCATACCATCTGTACTTATTGGTGTAGTTGGGATCTTTATTGCAACATTAATGTATAAAAAAGAGACTGCCATCCCTGATAAAATAGCCGGATCGTTTAAGCATCTGTATAAATGGGCCCACCGGAAATTCTACATGGATGAAGTTTATTTGTTTGTGACAAAAAAAATTATCTTTCGTTATATTTCAGCACCTCTGGCCTGGTTTGATCGTCATGTTGTCGATGGAACTATGAACGGCATAGCCGGATCTATTCAATTTACAGCATATGCAATCAAGGGATTTCAATCAGGGAAGCTTCAGCAATATGCATATGTATTTATCAGTGGCACTGTAATATTAGTCCTCATTTTTGTCTATCTGGTTTAAGAAACTGAATATATAATGAATATACTTAATTTATTCGTAATAGTCCCCATACTTACAGTCAGTGGAATTCTGCTGACTATGAACTTAAAGCAATCGCGGATTGTGTCAGCTATTGGGATGGGAATACAACTCCTTCTGTGCGGAGTCCTGGTTTATCTCTATATGAGTGAAAGGAACAGTGGAAACACCGCGCAAATGTTATTCATGTATGATGCAGTCTGGTTTCCGACTCTGAATATTCACTATGCAATTGGTGTGGATGGTATTTCAGTGGCAATGATTGCCCTGACGGGAATTGTAGTCTTTGCGGGGATTTTTGCTTCATGGGAAATGGAATATCTGCCCCGGGAGTTTTTTATTTCCCTGATCATCCTGGCCACAGGAGTTTTCGGATTCTTTATTTCGATCGACCTGTTCACAATGTTTCTTTTCTACGAGTTGGCCGTAATACCGATGTACCTGCTAATCGGAATATGGGGCTCAGGTCCGAAAGAGTATTCCGCAATGAAACTGACTTTAATGCTGATGGCTGGATCGGCGTTGTTGCTCGTTGGATTACTGGGAATATATTTCTTTTCGGCTCCCAATGGAAATCCATTAACCTTTAACATTCTGGAAATATCCAAAGTGGTTATTCCAATCGGGATGCAACGCTTTTTGTTTCCATTTACATTTATCGGATTTGGCATACTCGGCGCCCTGTTCCCCTTCCATACCTGGTCTCCTGATGGTCATGCCTCAGCACCTACTGCTGTATCAATGCTACATGCCGGAGTCCTGATGAAACTCGGTGGGTACGGAGCATTTCGCGTTGCAATTTTTCTTATGCCCGAAGCAGCACACGAACAAGCCTGGATATTTCTTATACTTACCTCTATCAGTGTAGTTTACGGAGCATTTTCAGCCATTGTCCAGAAAGACCTGAAATACATTAATGCATATTCCTCTGTAAGCCACTGCGGACTTGTACTGTTTGCTGTTCTAATGATGAACCAGACGGCAATGAATGGTGCCATTATTCAGATGATATCTCACGGTTTGATGACTGCCCTCTTCTTCGCATTGATTGGCATGATATATGGCCGGACCCATACCCGGATGATAAACGAAATGGGAGGTTTGATGAAGGTAATCCCCTTTTTAGGTGTGGTTTATGTCATTGCTGGTCTTGCTTCACTAGGACTTCCGGGATTCAGCGGATTTGTTGCTGAAATGACAATATTCATTGGTGCCTTCCAGCATGTTGATGTTTTCCACCGTGTCATCACTATTGTTGCTGCCTCATCTATTGTTATTACTGCTGTATACATCCTTCGGGTAGTTGGGATATTGCTTCTCGGACCTATCAATAATCATCATTTTCTTGAACTGACAGATGCAAAATGGTATGAAAGGATTTCAACGGTAACATTAGTGCTGGGTATTTCGGCCATCGGAACAGCACCCTGGTGGCTTTCAAATATGATAAATTACAGTCTTGTACCGATTATAGAAAGGCTTTCCGCCATTCAGGTTACAAGCCTGTTTTAATTGAATTATTAAGTATAATAAGATTTCATTTATGAACTTCAGCGATATCCTGACTATGAGACATGAACTAATGCTAACATTGCTGGCATTAATTGTCCTGATCGTCGATTTAAATCTTCACAACCGTGACAAGCATATCATTATCCCAATCACACTTTCCCTGTTCTTTATCCATACTGCTATAGGATTTTTACCTTCACAAATCAGTGTGCTTTTCGGAGGAATGTACCGTACAAATGGTTTGCTGGTAATGATGAAAAATATCCTGAATATTGGGGTGCTTATTGTTCTTCTTCAATCTGTAACGTGGCTAAAGAAAGAGGAAAACAGGGAGAAAATAAGTGAGTATTTCATCCTTTTGTTCTCCACACTGATTGGAATGAATTTTATGATCTCGTCGGGTGATTTTCTAATGTTTTATCTTGGACTCGAGTTGGCTACAATCCCGGTTGCCGCCCTGGCCGCATTTACACATCACCAGACCAGATCAGCTGAGGCAGGAATAAAATTAATTCTTAGCTCTGCACTCTCATCAGGTATTCTTCTTTTTGGGATCTCGTTGATCTATGGCTCGACCGGATCGATTTATTTCGATACGATAACCAAATTGTATGCCAACTCACCTATGCAGGTTCTGGCATTTATCTTCTTTTTTACAGGAATGGCCTTCAAATTATCGCTGGTACCTTTCCATTTGTGGACAGCAGATGTTTATGAAGGTGCACCAATAAATGTAACTTCTTATTTATCTGTGATATCTAAAGGTGCGGCTGCTTTTATCCTTATAATATTGATGTTCACGGTTTTTAACACAATCGCACCGGTTTATAACCATATTGTTTACATGATTGCTGTTTTGACAATGACTATTGGTAACTTGTTTGCTTTGAGACAGAAAAACATGAAACGATTTCTCGCTTTTTCATCAATAGCGCAGGCAGGATTTATTCTGCTTGGAATCCTGGGAGGTAATACAATGGGAATGACTTCTGTGATTTATTTTGTACTCGTTTATATATTTTCCAATCTTGGGGCATTTGGAGTCGTATCTGCTATTTTTACAGTAACAGGAAAAGAATCGATGGACGATTACGACGGACTTTACAGGACAAACCCCCGGTTGAGTCTGTTAATGATGCTTGCCCTTTTTTCCCTTGCGGGGATTCCTCCGGTTGCCGGATTTTTTGGTAAGTTCTTTCTCTTTGCGTCAGCCGCCTCAGCCGGTTACTATTGGCTCGTATTTATAGCTGTCCTGAATGCAACGATTTCGCTCTATTATTATCTTCTTGTTGTGAAAGCGATGTTTATCAACAGGAATGATACACCGTTGGCTTATTTTAAAAGCGATCTGGCGACCCGTACAGGATTGGTAATAAGTGGATCAGGCATTTTTATTCTCGGATTCTGGAGCCAGATTTACGAGTTAATCAATAGTTTAAGTTTCGGAATTATTCACTAGGTGGTTTTGCCAAAACATCATTAATCCTCTTTTTAAGATTTAAAATTAGAATAAACATCTGCAAGCGTAACAAAGAATGTCATGACACTGAAAGCTAAACATATTGTTGAGGAATTAAACGGCGTGCGTTGTACTATAGTCGAAAAGGGTGCTGATGCCGCCAGGGCCGGTTTTCTAAAAGAATTACTCGAATTTAATAAATTTGAGGTTCTGATTGCCGATGAAGCTCATAAAGAGGGAACACCGCAATATTTTACCATTGGTGTTTCCGACCTGGTTTTTAATCCTGTAATTGCAGTCTATGAAATGGCACTTCAAACTCCTGATGGGAAAAAGGTCTCACCTGCCTATTGGAATCAATATACAACTGAATGTATCGATGAGTACTGGGATTTTGTAAGAAAAGTTTAAAAGTTGAAGGGTTGATAAGTTGACAGGTTGATAAGTTGATTTCCCTTCTGGCTTCTGCCAACTGCCTTTTTATGCTATGTCATTGTATTGAAAATGAGTTGTTATTGATTTTCTCCTTGATTTTTTCCATAAGAAGAAATACCTGTATCTCATCATCGAGACTAAATCCCGGATTGTTTCTTTCTTCAATATTTTTAACAAAACCTGTGATCTGTTCCTGCAAAGGATCAGGAGAATCTTTCCGGCCTGTTATTTTTAAGTCTTTGGCGGGATAGTAGCTTATTTTATTCTCAATAAAATCAAATGTCATTACTTCACCGGCAGCATGAACAGAAAAAAGATGTATCTCCTGTTGTTCTGAAAATTTAATGGTAAGTATCGCGACCGAACCGTTTTTAAAATTGAGATGAATATTTATTATATCTGGTTCCCGGGTTCGCTGAGTCCCGCAAAAAACACTCATCCTGTGAACAGGGGAACCAGCTGACCTGAGAATCATCAAGAGATTATTTAAAAGCAATTCATTAATGCAATCAGACTTAAAAGGAGCTGATTGTGAGGCCTCTATGAAACATGTCCGATTTGTAGGGTTTCTGATTTTTTCCAGAAAAGGATGAAATAGAAAGTTATTCTGAATCTGGATGTAAGTACCACCTTCATTGGCGAGATGAATCAGCTGTTTACGTTCATCTTTTGTAAGTTTCAATTTATCGGAGAGAAACAGATGACATCCGTTCCTGATGGCAAACGACAGGTAATCGATCGTACAAAAATGCGGGTCTACCACTATAAGAAGATCACAGAGTAGAGGGATAATCTCAGGGGATGAGAATATTAGTGCCCGGTCAAAAGTGTGATGATTTTTCTTCCCGGAATAGAAAATTCCATCCCAGTACACCCCTTCAATCGAGCGAAGTGATTTAATAGGAAGCATTTCTGCCTCTCCCGGTAGTATGATTGCTGCACTTAACATTCTGAAACAAATATACTTCTATACATTCAACCTTCACCATGCTTGCTCCGGTTTTTATCAACCGTTTAATGTTGACAAAACCTGATATTATGGTAACTTTGTGCTTTGGCAGCATTTAACTTAACTTTTACACATGAATTATTAAAATTAGGCTTTTAGTATTGTGAAGGAAAGAAGGAGCGTCATAAAGAAGTTTGCAGGTTTTAATATTTCTACTTTCAGATGGGTCAATTTGAAGATACCCTGAGACATCAGGGAATGCGTTATAAACTGGTTGAAGAGATTAAACTAAAAGGTATTACCGATGAAAGGGTTCTTGAGGCGATCGGTTCAGTACCACGCCACCTGTTTATGGATAACAGTTTTGTCCAGTTTGCATATGTTGATAAGGCATTTCCAATAGCTGTCGGACAAACAATTTCGCAGCCATATACTGTCGCTTTCCAGACTGAATCATTGAAACTTAAAAAATTCGACAAAATTCTGGAAGTTGGAACGGGTTCCGGTTATCAGGCGGCAGTGTTGTGCAAGATGGGGGCAACCGTTTACACTATTGAAAGACAGAAAACTTTATATGATTTCGCCAGGAATTTACTTCCGGATTTAGGATTCCGGCCACATTTCTTTTATGGTGACGGTTATCTTGGGCTCCCCACTTACGGGCCGTTTGATAAGATAATTGTAACAGCCGCCGCATCCTTTGTACCTGAACCATTAAAAGGGCAACTCAGAATTGGTGGAATCATGGTTATCCCCGTTGGGAACAGGGACAGACAAACTATGAAAGTCATTACACGTCTTTCCGAAACCGAATATTCAGAAGAGGACAGGGGCGGTTTTATATTCGTGCCACTGCTGACGGGATTGTCGGAATGAAATATGGGTTTAAGTTTACGATGGGATCCATGTGAATATTTATAATTCCTTTTGTTGCTTTGAATGGATTCTCTGTGTCAAATTGATAATGCTTCATATCCGTCCGGGAAGATCGTATAAATTATTCTTAAATTCTGATAGTATATATAAATAAGATATATCTTTGAGATATAAATTGGTAATATCATGAAAACTGTATCCTTGAAAATAGATGACTCCATTTTTGGTGAGACTGAAAAAATTCTGGGTCAAATGAAAAAGCCCCGAAACCGATACATCAATGAGGCGATTGATTTTTACAATAAGTTCCAGAACAGGATGATTCTCGAAAAAAAACTGAGGACAGAATCAGAATTGGTTAAGCAGGATTCTCTTTCTGTACTCAAAGAATTTGAGGCACTTGGCTATGCAGATTAAACAATTCGAAATTTGGATAGCCGATTTGAATCCTCAAATTGGCACAGAGACAGGAAAAACAAGGCCTGTGCTTATTTTACAGACTAACCTGCTTAACAACATTCCGCACCCTTCAACTATTATATGTCCAATCACCACAAATGTTCAAAAAGATTCACAAATTCTGAGAGTCCATATCAAAAAAGGAACTGGTAACCTGCAAGATTCCTGTGATATTATGATCGACCAAATTAGAGCGATAGATAATAAGAGACTCCTGAGAAAAGTTGGTAACCTGCCAGCCGGATTGTCTGAACTGGTGAAGGAAAATACAAGGATAGTACTGGAAATTGATTAATTTGAGCGTCTATGTTTATAAAAAAATTCACCTTTAATCCTGTTGAGGTAAATGCCATCCTGCTTTGGGATGATTCTCTTGAATGTGTAATTATTGATCCGGCATGTTATTTTCCGCATGAGGAGCAGAAATTAAAATTATTCATCGAAACCCATAATCTAAATCCGGTAAAGTTGCTTAATACGCATGGACATTTTGACCATCTTATGGGTAACAGGTTTGTTGAAAAAACCTGGGGATTAGCGAGTGAGATTCACAAAGAAGACAATTATCTTGTGGAACAGGCAATTAATCAGTCTATGTTGTTTGGTATGTCTATCCAGAAACCACAATTACCGGGACGGTTTTTAGTCGATGGAGAGATACTGAATTTCGGAAATTCAATGTTGAAAGTGATTTTTGTTCCTGGCCACTCTCCGGGTGGAGTTGCATTTTATTCAGAAGTAAACCATTTACTCATTGCAGGTGACATACTGTTTTATGGATCTGTCGGACGTACTGATCTTCCCAGGGGGAACTTTGAGCTGCTGATTAAAGGAATTAAGGAAAAACTGATGGTGTTGGATCCTCAGGTAAAGGTCTACTGCGGACACGGTCCGGAAACTACAATTGGTGAAGAAAAGAGCAATAACCCGTTTTTGAAAGATAAAAGATAAGCAAAGAGTTTGCCAGCCGCTCCCGAAACTTCAGCGATTTTTTCGGGGGTATTCATTTTAGTATGCACTATATAAAAAGCTCTTATAGAGTTGGTTAATTTGGAATTTAGTAAAATTAAATATGGCGGCATTTTTTCAATATTAATAAGGTAATA